>MDTG01376367.1_pt1 | contig 17405 bp, 17 predicted proteins | sample 811421 | NCBI WGS metagenome assembly MDTG01 (sample SAMN05326645, study PRJNA326480) | marine metagenome | isolation source: seawater | place: Pacific Ocean: South East | collected 2011
GTCAATGCACTGTTGTCTTTTTCTAAAAAACACAATATTGAATTAAACTCCATTGCGGGTGGCTGGGCTACAAACTTAAAGGTAAGATCAGAGAAAGATTGGGAGAAAAAAGAAGGAAGGTCAGTGAGTTATAAAAAAAATTAACATGACTATCTGTCTAATCCAATTAAGACGGTAAAAACATGTACCATTGGTGTTATAAATATGTTAGGACTTGCTAAAAAAAATAATGCTAAAATCTTGCAGGCAAGTACTAGTGAAGTTTATGGAGATTCTCAAGTTCATCCTCAATATGAAAATTATTATGGCAATGTAAACCCAATCGGTTCAAGATCTTGTTGTGATGAAGATAAAAGATGTGAGGAGACACTGTTCATGGATTACAAAAGAGACTATAGTTTGAAATTTAGAATTAATTAATAAAAATATATATGGAAATAAAAAATAGAACATTAAAAGTGATAAGTGAAAGCATTAAGGTTTCAATTGACTTATTGAACGAAGATACTGCAATAGGCGACTACCCATCATGGGACTCTATGGGGCAATTGCTAATAATTTCCTCTCTGGAGAAAGAATTCAATATTAAATTTGATACCGAAGATATCATGGAATTAGAGGATATTGGTGATATGGTTGATGCAATACAAGAGTATTTAAATAATTAAATTTTTGATAACCTTAGAAGAACATATATATAATACATCTATTAATGCTCCAAACAAAACAGCATTAATAATTAACCAAAAATCATATAATTACAAAGAATTATTCCAAAATATTTGGACAATAAAATTGTTTTTAGAAAAAGAATACGGAATTGTCAAAGGAGATAGTCTAATATTATTTGCAAATAAAAATACAGGATTTATATTCTCTTATTTTGCTATTCATCTAATAGGTGCAAAAGTGATTCCTGTCGATGAACATATAACAGTCGATAGATTATATTATATTTTACAAGAAACTGTTCCCAAATTGATAATAGGTCCTCCAAACAAAATAAATAATTTTAATATTCTTTGTTTTGATAAATTAAATGATTTAGAAAAATTAAAGACCCCCAACTCTATTAATTTCCAAAATATAGAAGATGATTCAGATATTATGTTTACGACTGGTACTACTGGAATACCAAAGGGAGTTATTTTAACAAATAAAAATATTATTGAAAGTGCTAAAAATATAAATAGTTTTATAGGAAATAACTCTCTTGATACTGAGTTATTAGCTATGCCAATAAGTCATTCATTTGGTTTAGCTCGATTAAGGTGTGTTTTTTTAGCTGGAGGATCATTAGTTTTATTAGCTAGTGTTGTTAACATCAAGCGAGTTTTTAAAATTTTTGATGAGTATAATATTACCGGTTTTAGTATGGTCCCATCGGCTTGGTTTTATATTAAGAAAATGAGCGGTAACAAAATAGCTCAATACTCGAATCAATTAAATTATGTCGAATTAGGAAGTGCATACATGTCAGCCGAGGAGAAAGGAGAATTAAGTGAAATGCTTCCGAAAACAAGATTATGTATGCATTATGGACTTACAGAAGCATCGCGTTCAACTTTTTTGGAGTTTAATTCAGAAAAATTTTTTCTAAGCTCTGTTGGAAGACCAAGTCCTAACGTTTCTATCAAAATTTTTGATGAAGATGGTAATGAAACATTAAGCGGTAAAGAAGGCGAAATTTGTATTAAAGGAAATCATGTTTCAAAAAAGTATTTAAATGCTTTAAAAAGTGACTATTTTTATGGGGATTTCTTTCGAACTGGCGATATTGGATTGTTTAATACAGAAGGATATTTAATTTATAAAGGCAGATTAAATGAAATAATTAATGTAGGAGGAAAGAAAGTATCTCCTATCGAGGTTGAAGATAAAATAAAAGAGTTTGATAATGAAATTGATGTAGTATGTGTTGGTATTTCTGATAAAAATGGAGTTATGGGAGAAGTGATAAAAGCATTTATCGTAAATGGTAAATCCGCTAATATTGATTTAGAAGAACTAGATCTATATTTGAGAAATAATTTAGAGAAACATAAAATTCCTGTTGAATATGAATTGACAACAGAAATCCCAAAAACCTCATCAGGTAAAATTCAAAGACAAAAATTAAAATAATATGTGGGAACCACAAGGAATGTATTCTAAGTTTATGTTGAAGCAGCCAACTATTTTGTTTGGCGAAAATGCTGTAATGGGACTAAAAAATTACCCATCTTCTAAAGTTGCAGTTATCCATGGCAACAGTTTAGATGTTAATTATAAGGAAAAAGTTATCAAGGCTATGTCTGCTTTTGATGTATCTTTTTTTAAAAAAACATGGGAAGGAGAACCAACATTAAGTTCTTTATCTGAGACAATTAAAAATATTGAAAAATTAAAACCAGATATGATTATAGCTATTGGAGGAGGTAGTGTAATTGATGGTAGTAAAATGGTTCGTACATATTATGAATTTCCATTTTTTAGCCTTAATAATACCAGACTTTCTATGCTAAATTGGAAGACAAATTTCGTAGCTATTCCTACAACAATTGGAAGTGGTTCAGAAATTTCATCTGCCTCCGTAATGTATAATAATAGTACAAAATCTAAAGAATTTATAATAAGTCATCAATTTATTCCAGAAATAATAGTTTTGGAAGCTTCTCTAATTGTCAATGCTCCTAGAAAAATACTTTTATCGTCTATGATCGATGCATTATCGCATTGTATTGAAGGATATATGTCAAATGTCGATAATATGCTTGTGGATTGCTATGCTGAAAAAGCCATACAAATAATGTCAAAAAATTATGCTGTAATAACTGGAAAATCAAATAAAGAAAATCTTAATAAATTACAACTAGCATCTGTTTTTGCAGGAATTGTTCAGAACCATTGTATAGTAGGAGCTACTCACTCCATAGCTCATCAAATGACCGCATTTGGTTTATCACACTCCGATGCAATATCAATATTTTTACCTGCAGTATTAAGAAAAAATATTGAAAATATCAATTCGTTAAATAGATTTGAGAAACTAGCAACTAACTCTGGTTTTAGTGAGGGTTCTGAATTATTAAACTTTATAGAATATCTTATTAGTTGTTTTGATTTACAAAAAGAAAAAAATATAGTCTTAGATAATCGAGATTTAATATTAGCTGATGAAAGTTTTTTTGAAAGAGCTTTAGCAGATAAAGGAGGTCAAGGTAATCCGATTCCTATGGATAAAGAATTTTTAAAGGATATAATTAAAAAAGCCATTTAATGAAATTAGAATTTTTGACTGATAGTTTAATTAAAGCTAATCCATACGCTCTAAACAAAAATGAAAAGAAAAAGTTATTCTTTGATTCATTAATGGAAGAATTACAATTTCATTATGAAAATAATGCACAGTACAGAAGTTTTTGTGTTAACAAAAACTTCGATCCGTTTAAATTCAAAGGCAAATTAGAAGAGATTCCCCCTATAGCGGTTAGCGTATTTAAGGATTTGGGAGAGAATTTAAAATCAATTCCAGATGGAGATGTAAAAATTTCACTCCAATCTTCAGCAACCTCCGGGATCCCAAGCACTGTAGTTTTAGATAAAATTACATCAAAACGTCAAGCCAAAGTGATGATTAAAGTTATTAAAGATTTTATAGGATCTGAAAGAAAACCGTTTATTGTAGTAGATGTTAGCCCTGAACCTAAAAATATTAAATTTTTAGGAGCTAGATACGCTGCAATAAGTGGCTATTTAAATTTTGCAGAGAAGGTTAATTATGCACTAGTAAAAGATGACAATGATACTGTTAGTTTTGATATTGAAAAAACAAAATCATTTATAGAAGACTTAGATAAAAAAACACCTATTGTAGTATTTGGTTTCACATACATGCTTTATGCTCAAATAGTTAATCCCTTATTAAAAAAAGGAATTAATTTTAAGCTTCCAGAGGGTTCTAAAATAATTCACATTGGAGGTTGGAAAAAACTGGAAAGTGAAAAAATAAGTAAAAATGAGTTTAATGAATCCATGACTAAACTATTTTCAGTGAAAGAAAAACATGTTATTGATATTTATGGGTTCACTGAACAAATGGGATTAAACTACCCAGATTGTGAATGTGGATATAAACATACACCATTATACTCAGAAATTATTGTTAGAAACCCTGTAACTCATGAAAAAGTTAATGATGGAGATGAAGGAGTTTTAGAGTTTATCTCACCGGTTCCACATTCTTATCCAGGAAATGTTGTTCTTACAGATGATGTAGGTTTAATTAATCCTGAACCTTGTCCGTATAATAGGCATGGCACTAGATTCAAAATACTTGGTAGGCTCAAGAAGGCTGAAATAAGAGGATGTGGGGATATATTGGGGAGCAAATTAAAATTTGTAGACAACCAAGATAAAAATGTTAATACTTTTAAGTCCAAGCTAGAATTACACTTTTGGAAGGGTACAAAAAGTGATCCAAATAAAACATCAGAAGAGCAACTATTGAGTATAGTTGAAGAACTTAGCTCTAAAAAAGAGTGGTTGAGAGCTCAACCCTTGGATGCTTTAATTGGTTTAATTGGGCAAGCATCCGAAAAATGGTATAGAGCCGAGGGAGAATTAGAAAAAATGAAAGAAAAAGGTTTAGCATTTTTGGCAAATTGGTCAAAACCTGAACATTTAAATAGAATTTCAACAATTGGATTAAGAGGTAACAGACAATATATTGATAATTTTTTAGCATTGAATGGCTCAAGAAAACAATTTTTAAAGGCAAACCAAAGAGGTTTGGTTTGTCATTGGCTAGCTGGTAATGTACAGGTATTAGGTATGTTTGCACTTATTCAATCGATATTAACTAAGAATGTAAACCTGCTTAAAATATCATCCAGAGATGAAGGGGTTTTTGCAGGTTTATTGAAAGCATTTGAAAATATTTGTTATACCACAAAAGGAGGGTATACTATTGAAGGAAATAAATTACTAGAAACGATAGGAATTGTATATTTTTCACAAAAAGATAAAGCTCTTGGAGAATTGATGTCTAAGTCAGCAAATGTAAGAATTGCATGGGGTGGTAGAGAAGCTGTAGAGACAGTTTCTAATTATCCTTCTATGTTTGATACAGAGGATATAATTTTTGGACCTAAAATATCTTTTTCAGCTATCTCCAAAGAAGTCTTAATCACTGAAAGAAAAGCGAAGAAATTAGCAAGAAAAGTAGCTGTAGACTCTAGTGTTTTTGATCAAACGGGTTGTGCATCGCCCCATAATTTATATATAGAGAGAGGTGGAGAAGTTTCTCCAGAAGAATTTTGTGTATTACTAGCTGATGGAATGAATAAAGCAGCGATTCAGATACCTAAAGGTAATGACTCAGTTGAACAAATTTCAGCCATCCACAATGCTAGAGGTTTATATGATTTCAAAGGAAAAGTATGGGCAAGTAAAGACGCCACCTGGACTGTGTTATACTCTGAAGATAAAAAATTAAATCCACCGATTTATTCAAGAGTTATTATGGTTCATCCTGTCGATCATATAGATGAAACCTTAGAGTATATAGACGAAAATATCCAAACAATCGGACTTTCCTCAACAGGCTTGAAAGCTATTAAATTTGCAGAAAAGGCAGTTGAAAAAGGTGTTATGCGTTGTCCTGAGTTAGGAAGAATGCTTAATTTTGAATCTCCATGGGATGGTATTATTCTAATGGACCGCTTGGTTAGATGGTCAACTCTTGGAGGTCCGTTAGTTTAGGAATAATAATAATTTATTTAAAATGAATAAAAAAAATCTTTTCATTTTTGGAGGCAAAAGTACCGCTTTAGAAATTTATGAAACTGCAGTTTTACTTAATCTTTATTCAAATATATTTCTGGTGGTTTCAGATTCAGAAACGAAAATAAAAAAAAATACAATTAAAGAATCTGATCTCCAAACAATAATTAATGGTAACCAAGAATCTTACTTTATAGTATCTATGTCTAATTTAAAAACTAAAGAAAAGTGTTTAAAATTAGGACATTTTTTAGGATTAAATTTAGCTTCAATAATTCACCCAACATCATTGATTTCTAATACATCACAAATTGGAAAGGGAGTATACTTAGCAGCTAATTCGATTATTTCCAATAATGTTATTATCGGAAATAATTGTATGATAAATTATCAAGTTGTAATTGGTCACGATTCAAAAATTAAAGAAAATTGTGTTATAAATCCTGGTGTGGTTATCGGAGGGAATTCATTTATAGAGAAAAATGTGTTGATTGGAGCTAATTCGGTAATAAAACAAAATTTAAAAATATCCGCTGATTCAAAAATTGACGCTTTGACTTATGTCTATTTTGATGTTGAAAAAAATTCGGTTTGCACCAGCAGAAACACCAAATTAGTCAATCTATAAGTGATTAATTTTAAAAACTAATAATATAATTTATGGCAAATAATAAAGTTTTAATTATCGCTGAAGCAGGTGTAAATCATAATGGAAGTTTTAAAATTGCAAAAAAGCTTGTTGATGTTGCCAAATTAGCCGGTGCAGATATAGTTAAATTCCAAACAGGAATACCAGAACTTATAATAAGTGATAAAGCACCAAAAGCACTTTACCAGATCAGACAAACTGGTTCGGTAGATTCTCAGTTAGAGATGGTGAAAAAAATTTCATTACCTTTTAATGATTATATTTTATTAAAAGAGTATTGTGATAAAGTTGGAATAAAATTTTTATCAACCCCATTCGACCATAAATCGATTGATTTTTTAAAAAGTTTAGATATTGACATATTCAAGATACCATCAGGTGAAATCACTAATTTTAGTTATTTAGTAGAGGTTGCGAAGATTGGTAAAAATGTAATCTTGTCTACTGGAATGTCTACAATTTCAGAAATAGCTAATGCAGTTTCGGTTTTAAGAGATTTTTTAGATGATAGCCAAATATCAATCCTTCATTGTACAACTGAGTATCCTGCTCCATTTGAAGAAGTTAATTTAAATGTTATAAAAACATTAAAAAGCACATTTGGTTTAAATGTTGGCTATTCTGATCACACAAAGGGGATTGAAGCATCGATTGCTGCAGTAACTTTAGGAGCAAAGATAATTGAAAAGCATTTTACTTTAGACAAAAATATGCTTGGTCCTGATCACAAAGCTTCTTTGGAACCAAATGAATTAAAAGCGATGATTAGCTCAATAAGAAATATTGAAATTGCCTTAGGAAATGGTATAAAAAAAGTTACCTCCTCTGAAGCAAAAAATATTGAAGTTGCAAGAAAAAGTGTCCATATTCTTAATGATTTAAAAAAAGGTACAGTTTTATCTCAAAAGGATATAATAATGAAAAGACCTGGTGATGGTATTTCAGGATTTGAGATTAAATATATTTTAGGAAGAAAAATTTCATCAGATTTAGTAAAAGATCATAAGCTTTGTTGGAAGGATTTAAGTTAATTTTAGGTTTTATAAAATAGATTTGAAAAAGAAAAAAATATGTGTAATTACTGGTTCAAGAGCTGAATACGGACAGCTTTTATGGATTTTAAAAGGATTGCAAAATGATAATGATTTAGAATTACAACTTGTTGTTACCGGCACACATCTTTCTCATGAATTTGGTTATACTTGTAATGAAATAATAAATGATGGTTTTAAAATTTCTAGAAAAGTTGAAGTAATATTATCATCTGATTCGCCTTCATCTATATCTAAATCCATGGGATTGTCCATGATTTCTTTTTCTGATGTATTTGAATCTTTGAAACCCGATCTTTGTTTAGTCTTAGGTGATAGATTTGAAATATTTTCAGCTGTATCAAGTGCCCATGTTTTTGGAATTCCAATTGCTCATATAGCAGGTGGAGAATTAACATCTGGAGTTATTGATGATGGGTTTAGGCACTCAATTTCTAAAATGTCAAATCTACACTTCACCGCCAATATTGCTTACACAAATAGGTTAATTAAAATGGGTGAGGATAAGTCCAATGTATTTACAACTGGAATGCCTGGACTGGACTCAGTGTTTAATACCAAATTACTAAATAGAAATCAATTTGAAAAGTCAATAAATTTTAAACTTTCTGAAAGTACATTTTTAATTACTTACCACCCGTTATCTCTAGGATTTAAGGATGAAAAGCATAATTTCCAACAAATACTCAAAGCATTAGAAAATTTTAAACATTCTAAGTTTATATTTACTTATCCAAATTCTGATACTTATGGCAGAATAATAATTAAATTAATAAATGAATTTGTTAAAAAAAATCAAGATAATTCAATCGCATTTAAATCTCTAGGACAATTAAGGTACTTTTCTGCACTTAATCATGTCAATTTGGTTTTAGGTAATTCATCAAGTGGTATTACTGAAGCCCCATGTTTTAACACTCCAACAGTTAATGTAGGCGTACGTCAAGACGGAAGGTTAAAAGCTGATTCAATAATTGATTCTGATCCTGAAACAAATAATATAATTAAGGCAATCACTAAAGCTCTAAAATTTAGATCTAATAATACAGTTAATCCTTATGGAAAATTTGGTGCTTCAGATAAAATTGTAAATATTATCAAAAATATAAATTATAAAAAAATTAAATCAAAAACTTTTGTTGATTAAAAAGTAATAAAAAATTATATGAAAAAAATTTCAATAATTGGAGGAGGAATATTAGGGTTAGCTATTGGATATAAATTATCATTAAAGGCCAATGATTTTAAAGTAACTGTTTTTGAAAAAGAATCTGAAGTTGGCTGTCATCAATCTGGAAAAAATAGTGGTGTATTACATTGTGGTTTAAATTACAAGCCAAACTCTCTAAAAGCTAAATTAGCCGTTGAAGGAATAAGAGAAATGATTTTATTCTGTAAACAGAATGACATAAAATTCGATCAATGTGGAAAGATTGTAGTAGCTACCAACGAAAAAGAAAAAATAATTCTTAATGATATTTCAAAAAGAGGTAAACTAAATGGGCTTAAAAATCTAAAATTTTTAAATAAGAGGGAAATAAGTAAGAGAGAACCCAATATAATTGGTGTAAATGCTCTTTTGGTTCCAGAAGAAGGAATTGTAGATTATTTGGGTGTAATGTTTAAACTGGTAGAACTTATAAAATCCAAAGGAGGTGATGTGATTTTTAATACTGAAATAAAAAATATTGTTTTTAAGAAAAATAAATCAATAATAAATTATAATGAAAAAGAAAATATTTTTGATTTAGTAATTAACTGTGCAGGTTTGCATTCAGATAGGGTTTTTAAAAATTTAACTTCGACTAAAAGACCCGTTAGGATAGTTCCATTTAGAGGAGAGTATATGAGTTTTAAGGATGAATATAAACGAATGGTTAACCATCTTGTTTATCCCGTACCAGATCCTAATTTTCCTTTTTTGGGTGTTCATTTTACACGAATGATAAATGGAGACAGAGAAGTTGGACCAAATGCTGTATTGGCTTTCAAAAGGGAAGGCTATAAAAATACAGATTTTTCTTTAAAAGATAGTCTTGATAGCTTAACTTATAAAGGACTTCATAATTTTATAAAAAATAACTTTAGTTTTGCTTTAGGAGAATTTTCTAGTTCTATATTAAAAAAATCATTTATCAAGAAAGCAAAAAAAATGATGCCAGAGATTAACGGTTCTATGTTAAAAAAAGGAGGTGCAGGAGTAAGAGCTCAGGCTCTAGACCCTGAAGGAGTCCTATTAATGGATTTTAGAGTAGAAAGATTTGAAAATCAAATTCATGTTTTAAACGCACCGTCTCCTGGAGCAACAGCATCATTAGCAATAGCTAATTATATTATAAATAATTATATAAAAAATTAAATTAATGACAAATGTACTTTTAATTGGAGGAGCTGGTTATGTTGGATCAGTCATCACTTCAGAGTTTTTAAAAAATGGACATAAAGTTACTGTACTAGATAACTTTGTTTATGACAATCAATTTGCTGTAGCTCCATATGTTGGAGATTCTAATTACAAAATTGTAAGAGGAGATATGGGGGATTCTAAATTTTTAGATATTGTTTCTAAAGATGTTACAGACGTAATTATACTTTCAGGATTGGTAGGAGATCCTATAACAAAAAAATACCCTGTTGAGTCAGAAAAAATTAATGATTTATCAATAAAGAAATGTATTGATTATTTTAATGGTAAAGGAATAAACAAACTAATATTTATTTCCACATGCTCAAATTATGGATTAATTAAAGACAATGAACTGGCTGATGAAAAATTTGAATTAACTCCATTATCCCTGTACGCTAAAGCGAAAGTTTCCAATGAAAAATATCTGATTAGTAAAAAGAATATTGTTGATTATACAGGGGTTGTTTTGAGATTTTCAACTGCTTTTGGTTTATCCCCAAGAATGAGATTTGATTTATCAATAAGTGAGTTTGTAAAAGAAATATATGATGGTAAAGAATTAGAGGTATATGATGAGCATACCTGGAGACCATATTGTCATGTTAGAGATTTTGCAAGACTTCTAGATATTGTTATTGGCTCAAAAAATGAGAAAGTTAATTTTGAAGTTTTTAATGCAGGTGGAGATATTAATAATTCGACCAAGAAAATGCTAATTGATCAAATAATCTCTCACATACCAAATGCCAAAGTAACTTACTCAGCTAACGGAAGTGATCCAAGGAATTATAAGGTTTCATTTAAAAAAGTAAATGAAGTATTAGGTTTCAAACCAAAATATTCAATTGGGGATGGTATTAAAGAACTTATTGAAGCTTTGGATTTGGGATTGTATAGTGATTCAAAGGAAAACAACAATAAATATGGTAACTACATTATAAATTATAAGGCTTGTGATTAAGAGGTCAATTAATTTTATTCGAAATAGATTTAAAGAAAAAGATAAGTTTATTCCTTTGCACGTACCTTGTTTTATTGGAAATGAAAAGAAATATCTAAAAGATTGTATAGATTCAACTTTTGTTTCTAGTGTCGGTGCATATGTTGATTTATTTGAAGAGAAAATGAGTTTATTTACTCAAACTAAAAAATCTGTTGCAGTTGTAAACGGAACATCTGCTTTACAAATTTCGTTAAAATTAGTTGGTGTTAAAACTAATGATGAAGTTATTACCCAAGCTCTAACATTTGTTGCTACAGCAAACGCAATAAAATATAATAACGCATTTCCCATATTTTTAGATGTTGATATTGATACAATGGGCTTATCTCCTAATGCTGTTGAAGCATTTTTAGATGAATATGCAGAACTTAGAGATGACGGTTGCTACAACAAATCCACGGGAAGAAGAATTTCTGCTTGTATGCCAATGCATACTTTTGGATTTCCTGTCAACTTAGATAAACTTATTACAATATGTAAAAAATGGTCTATTCCTATTGTAGAAGATGCCGCTGAATCTATTGGTAGCAGTTATAAAGGACAATCTACAGGTAGTTTTGGTCAGGTTGCTGGTTTTTCTTTAAATGGGAATAAAATTATTACATCTGGGGGTGGTGGAGTTATTACTACTAACAACATAGAATTAGCAAAAAAAGCTAAGTTCTTGACAACAACCGCTAAAGAGCCTCACCCATATGAATATCATCATTCAGAGTTAGGCTATAATTTTAGAATGCCAAACTTAAATGCTGCTCTTGCTTGTGCACAATTAGAATCCATAGAAGTTTTTTTGAAAAATAAAAGAATATTAGCTAATGAATACAAAGCTTTTTTTGATTCTGAGGGTGTTAAGTTTAGAATAGAAAACCCTGAAACAAAAGCTAATTATTGGCTTATGTGTGTTGAATTAGAAAATATTAAAGAAAGAGAATTATTCTTGAAAGAAACAAACTCATCTGGAGTTATGACAAGACCCATATGGAAGTCTATGGATTCTTTACCGATGTACAAAGATTGTCAAAAAGATAGTTTAAAGAACACAAAATTTCTTGAAGAACGAATTGTTAATATTCCCAGTAGTGTAATACAATAATATTAATTCAAGTAATTTTTTTTAAGAAATTACTAAAACTAAAATTTAATCAAAATTTATGGAGAATTCAGATTTTGTAATCAAATCAAATCAAACTATACTAAGTGCTTTGTTAAAGTTAAATAAGCAAAGAGACACTAGCAGGCTTATTCTTTTTGTAGAATCAAATCAAGGCAAAATTATTGGATCTTTAACGGATGGAGATATTAGAAGGGCACTAATCAAACACGAAGATTTAAATATGGCAATAGAACAGGTTTGTTTCAAAGATTTTGTTTACGAATATGAACAAGAAAATTTCATTCAATTAGATCACTTTCGAAAGAAAAACATTAATATTCTTCCATTGTTAAGGGAAGACAAGACCCTTAGCAGATTAATTGATCTGAAAAAAAGTAAATCAATCATTCCAATAGAATGTATGATAATGGCAGGAGGAAGAGGTAAGCGTCTTAGTCCACTGACCGATAAGATTCCAAAGCCAATGCTTCCTTTAAATGGAAAACCTATAATTGAATATAATATAGATAGATTAATCTCATATGGGATCAAAAAGATATATATTTCTGTAAAATATCTAGGTGAGCAAATTCAAGACTATTTTGGTGATGGAAGTAGCAAAGGAATTGAAATAGAATATGTATGGGAAGATAATGCATTAGGTACTGCTGGCGCTTTATCATTGGTAAATGAGTTTAAATCAGATCATATTTTATTATTAAATAGCGATCTTTTTACTAATGTTAATATTGAAGAAATGTACCTTAAACTAGTCAATAATAATGCAGATTTAGTTGTTGCTTCGACAGAATATAAGATAGATGTTCCTTATGCTGTTTTTGAATGTGATTCAAAAAAAGTAAGATCTTTAAAAGAAAAACCCTCATATACGTATTACTCAAACGCAGGTGTTTATTTATTTAAAAAAGAAATAATTTATAAAATACCTAATAAATCATTTTTTGATATAACAGATCTGATGGATTTATTAATCAAGGAAGAAAAAGAAATTATTCATTTTCCAATAAGAGGATATTGGATTGATATTGGAAATCCAACAGACTACAAAAATGCTGAAGAATTTGTAAAGAGTATTAAAGTTGAAAATTAACGACACCCTATTCATAATTCCTGCTCGTGGTGGCTCAAAAGGTCTTCCAAGAAAAAATATACTGAAAATAAACGGTAAGCCTCTAATATGTTACACGGTTGATGCAGCACGTGAGGTGACTAATATTAATAATATTTGTGTGTCTACTGATGACTTAGAGATTAAAAAAATAGTAGAAAATTATGGTTTAAAAATACCATTTTTAAGACCTGCAGCTTTGGCTACTGATTTTTCAGGAACCAGAGAGGTCTTGTTACACGCTATAGATTTTTATGCAGAAAAATTAGGTAAAAATTTTTCTAAAATTTGTTTATTGCAACCTACTAGCCCACTTAGAACCTCTATTCACATATTAGAAGCTCATAAGCTCTGGGATGATTCTTTAGATATGGTAGTGTCTGTAAAAGAAAGTAAAGAAAACCCATATACGCTAAACACAGAAAATACGAAAGGTTTTTTAGAAATATTAAAAAAAAATAATCTTACACGTCGACAAGAATTTCCTAAATTTTGGAAATATAATGGTGCAATTTATTTTATTAATATCAATTCTTTAATTCGAAAGGATATAAGTGAGTTTAAGAAAGTAAAAAAATATGTTATGAGTGATAGAGATTCACTTGATATAGACAATAAAATGGATTTTGACTTAGTTAGTATTTATTTGAAAAGAAACTAAAATATTTAAAAATGATAATAAGAAGTAAAGCCCCTTTAAGACTTGGTCTCGCTGGTGGGGGTAGCGACGTAGATCCATATTGCTCTAAATTTGGAGGTTTGGTATTAAATTCAACAATTAATTTATATGTACACTGCACAATTGTAGAAAGATTTGACAATTTAATTGGATTAAATGCTCAGGATATTCAGTATTTTGAACAAAAAGAGTCAAGTAAATATTTAGAACCCGCGGGAGAGTTATGTTTACACAAAGGAGTTTATAATAGAATTGTCAAGGAATTTGATTTAAAACCTCTTTCATTTGATTTAATAACTCGTTCTGATGCACCACCTGGAAGCGGATTAGGTTCATCTTCTGCTATGGTTGTAGCAATGATAAAAGCTTTCTCTGAGTGGCTGAATTTACCATTAGGAGAATATGAAATTGCTCATTTGGCTTATCAAATAGAACGTGAGGACTTAAAGTTAAGTGGGGGTAAACAAGATCAATATGCAGCTTCTTTTGGAGGTTTTAATTTAATGGAGTTTTATTCAAATGATAAAACTATAATTAATCCCTTGAGAATTAAAAGATGGATTCTAAATGAACTTGAATCTTCAATAGTTTTATATTTTACAGGAGTTTCAAGATCTTCAGCAAAAATTATTGATGAACAAATTAAAAATACCTCCAAAAATATTAAAAGTTCTATTGAATCTACTCACAAAATAAAACAGAGTGCTATCCAAATGAAAGAATTAATATTGAAAGGTGAAGTTTTGTCAATTGGAAAAATTCTTCATCAAGGTTGGGAAAATAAGAAACGTATGGCTAATTCAGTTTCCAACTCAAAAATTGATAACATTATGAAATTAGCAAAAGAAGAAGGTGCTATTGCAGGAAAGGTTTCTGGAGCAGGAGGAGGTGGATTTATTTTTTTTATAGTTGATCCTTTACGTAAACATAATCTTAAAGAAATGCTTAATAAAACAAATGGCCAAACTGTAGAGTTTCAGTTTTCGCATGGTGGGAGTCACGCATGGAAAATTTACAATTAATTAAAAAATTATTTTATGAAAAATCTTATTAAAAAAGAAATTCAAAATTCTCTTGAGGTTAAAGAAGCCTTGTTAAAAAGCGACAGATGTATTCATCAAATTGAGTTAGCAACAAAGATGGTAATTGAAGCATATAAATCTGGAAATAAAACACTATTTGCTGGAAATGGAGGAAGCGCTGCTGATAGTCAACACTTAGCTGGAGAATTTGTTAGTAGGTTTTATTTTGATAGACCTGGTTTAGCTTCTTTAGCTTTAACCACAGATACATCAATTTTAACCGCAATAGGAAATGATTATGGATATAATAATTTGTTTGCTAGACAAATTCAAGCACTAGGGAATGAAGGAGATGTTTTTATAGCAATTTCAACTTCTGGAAATTCTAAAAATATTGTTGAAGCACTTTCAATATGTAAAAAATATGGTATTAAGACGGTTGGATTGTCAGGGAATAAAGTTGGAGATATGGATAAGTTTTGTGACATAAATATTAAGGTGCCCTCAGTAATAACTCCGAGAATTCAAGAAGCACATATTACAATTGGTCATATAATTTGTGGTTTAACTGAGTCAGAATTATTCAATGATTTGAATCCAAATAAATAAATGGAGTGTATAGTTTTAGCAGGTGGCCTTGGAACTAGACTGAGTAAAGTGGTTAACGACAGGCCAAAATGTATGGCAAACGTAGCAGGAAGACCTTTTTTATATCATATTTTTCAATATTTGAAAAAGGAAGAAATAAAACATGTTATATTATCTGTTGGATACAAGTTTGAAATTATTGAAGAATGGATAAAAAAAACAAATTGGCCATTTAAAATTTCATTTGCTGTAGAAAAAACCCCGCTTGGTACTGGAGGAGCGATTAAATACGCATTAGATTTTACAAAAGATAATGATGTAATAATATTAAATGGAGATACTTTTTTTGATATTAAATTGAGGTTATTTTTTAACAAACACATATTTTCACAGGCGGAATTAAGTATCGCATTAAAGCCTATGGAAAACTTCAATAGATATGGAAATGTTTTACTAAATTCTGATAATCAAATTATTTCATTTTCAGAAAAAAAATATTGTAATAGAGGTCAAATCAATGGTGGAATTTATTTAATAAAAAACAAAAAGTTATTTACAAACTATCCTAGTAAATTCTCTTTTGAAGAAGATTTTTTATGTAAAAATTATAAATCCCAAAAAATTTATGGTGTAATTTACGATGAGTATTTCATAGATATTGGTATTCCTGAAGATTATCAAATCGCAAATAAATATTTTACGAATTTTTAAGTGAATCATAATAATCTTATTAATCTTGACGTTTCTGATTTTCAGGCATTATTTTTAGATAGAGATGGTGTAATAAATAAACTTCGTGTAAATGATTATGTCAAGAACTGGGAAGAATTTGTATTTATGCCGGGAATTATTGATTCTATTGCAAAATGGACTAATCAGTGCGACTATATAATAATTGTTACAAACCAAAGAGGTGTTGGTAAAGGATTATTTAAAGAAGAAGATTTAATTGAAATTCATTCTAAAATGATAAAAATAATCGAATCTAAAAAAGGAAAAATAGACAAAATATATTATTGTACTGATGTTAATGATTCTAGTATTAACAGAAAACCAAATATTGGAATGGCAAAACAAGCTCTTAATGATTTTCCTGAAATTGATTTTTCAAGTTGTTTAATGATTGGCGATAGTTTAACAGATCAAGAATTTGCTAAAAAATGTAACATGAAATTTATTTTAGTAGAAGAATAAATTATATATAATTTTAAAATAATTAATCATGAAAAAAGTTTTAGTTTTTGGACATATACCAAAGTGGTTTGGAGGTAAACAATCATCTGGATTATCTAATGGAATGTATCAATTGGCATTTAATATGGCAAATTTTACCAATGATTTAAATGTTACTTTTTTTGCTACTGATATTCATGATACAAAAATTCATAGGGGCAAACTAAAAATATATGGATGGAAAAAAGAAACATTAATACTTGATATTTTAAGAAATATATTAACATCAATTGGGCTTTTTTTTAGCACAATTAAAATATATTCTAAAATATATAATGTATCAATATTAAATCTTTATATCAAACGTATTTTATTAAAAAAAATTATATCTAAATTAAAACCAGAATTAGTCCATTTACATGGTATAAATAGTTGTTATCTCATAGACATAATTCCTAAAGACATTAAGATAATGGTTACTATGCATCATTGTCTGTTCAATGATAAGTCAATTAAAAACTGTAATAAATATTATAAGCTTGAGGAGAAAATTTGTAAATCAAAAAAGATTGATTCCATTGTTTTTATTACAAAACAGGTTAGTAATGAATTTCATGAGTTGTATGGGCCAATTACACCAAAATCAGATTTAATTTTACAAGGATATGAAAACAATAAGTATTATTACACTGAAAAAAAGAAAAGAAAAAATGAAAAAACCACATTATGCACTATTGGGTCAATTTCTGAAAGAAAAGGTCAGATTCGAGTGATAGAGGCTTTAAAAACTTTTAGTAATAAAATCAATTATATATGTATTGGCGGAGGAAATGAAGAAAAAATTAAA
>MDTG01156100.1_pt1 | contig 17403 bp, 18 predicted proteins | sample 811421 | NCBI WGS metagenome assembly MDTG01 (sample SAMN05326645, study PRJNA326480) | marine metagenome | isolation source: seawater | place: Pacific Ocean: South East | collected 2011
CTAATTTGCCGCGACGCTCAGCGATTAACTTATTTTCGTCTTGGATTTGATCAGTCATTTTTTAGCTCTTTTTTAGCTTGGTGGTTATAGGCCAGATTTAAGGCTGGCTTCAATAAATTTATCTAAGTCGCCGTCAAGAACCGCTTGTGTATTACGGTTTTCAACGCCTGTACGTAAGTCTTTAATGCGAGAGTCATCAAGTACGTATGAACGAATTTGACTACCCCAGCCAATATCAGATTTAGCATCTTCTTGACTTTGCTTCTCTGCATTCTGCTTTTGAATTTCAAGTTCAAACAACTTCGCTTTTAGCTGTTTCATTGCTTGGTCTTTATTCTTATGCTGTGAACGCTCATTTTGGCACTGTACAACAGTATTGGTTGGTATGTGAGTAATACGAACCGCAGATTCTGTCGTATTTACGTGCTGACCACCGGCACCTGATGCGCGGTAAACGTCAATACGTAAGTCAGCCGGATTAATATCAATTTCGATATTATCGTCGATTTCTGGATATACGAATGCTGATGCAAACGAAGTATGGCGACGACCACTCGAGTCAAATGGGCTCTTACGTACTAGACGGTGAACACCTGTTTCTGTTCGCAGCCAACCGTATGCATATTCGCCAACAAAGCGCACTGTTGCACCCTTAATACCAGCCACATCACCATCAGTTGCTTCAACTAGCTCAACTTTAAAGCCTTTTGCTTCACCCCAGCGTAAGTACATACGCAACAGCATGTTACACCAGTCTTGAGCTTCAGTACCGCCAGAACCTGATTGCAAATCAAGGTAAGCATCGTTTTGGTCATGATCGCCTGAGAACATTCGACGGAACTCTAGCTTTTCAAGTTGTGCGTTTAAATCGCCCAATTCAGCTTCTGCTTCAGCAAAGGTTTCTTCATCTTCAGCTTCAACTGCAAGCTCTACTAACCCTTCAACATCTTCGGTACCTGCCACTAGATTATCAATGGTCTCTACGATAGCTTCGAGTGCCGACTTTTCACGGCCAAGGGCTTGAGCTCGTTCTGGCTCATTCCACACGGCTGAATCTTCAAGTTCTGCGTTAACTTCTTCTAACCGCTCTTTCTTAAGAGGGTAGTCAAAGGTACCCCCGAAGCAGTTCAGTACGTTCGCGAATTTCCTTGATTTGATTAATCACAGGATTCACTTCAAACATGCACATTACTCCAAAATGGCTGATTTACCGTGCACCGATATCGACGATAATTACGGTAAATTATCTACAAATATTAAAAACGCCCGATTTTAACAAAAAACCGAGCGTTTTATTAGCCTTTTATGTCGATTATAACGATATTTTTATGTCGCTTTTTGTAGCTCTCGAATAATCAACTGTAAGGTAAATTTACCACGGAATTCATTTATATCGAGTTGGTAAGCTGCTTTTACATAACGCACTTCGGTATCTGGCCATGCACGCACATCCACGCCAAATGCAATCCCATCAACTAACCGCCCAGACTGATGTTTTAAAACTAGTTTTAGGTGTTTTTCGCCAACAATTCGCTGCTGTATTACTTCGAATACATGTTCGAACACTGGCTCAGGAAATTGCTGCCCCCAAGGACCTGCATTTTTTAGTTGATTGGCAAACTCCATCGAAAAGCAATCATTTGGCAGCTCACCATCGGTAAGTAAGATGCTTTGCTTATGCTCTTCAGTAAGAGTATCTGTCACCATTTGCTCAAACACTGTTTTAAACTCATTAAAACAGTGTTCATTGATACTCAGCCCCGCCGCCATAGCATGACCACCAAATTTACTGATCAAATGCGGATAGAGAGTATTTACTCGCTCTAGTAAATCACGCATATGCAGCCCTTCAATGGAACGACAAGAACCTTTTATTTCGCCGTTATCGCCAGCTGCAAAAATAATCGTAGGACGGTGATACTTTTCTTTTAAACGACCAGCCAAAATACCAATCACACCTTGATGCCAATCAGCTTGGTATAGACAAATGGCATCAGGCACGGACTCGGTTTTGAAGGCTAAACGGTCAAGCACGGCTTGTGCTTCAGTTTGCATGCCCTGCTCTATTTCACGGCGCTCGTGATTAAGGCTGTCGAGCTCACTGGCAATACGGCGTGCTTGATTTATATCGCTAGATAACAAACAGGCTATACCTAAACTCATATCATCTAAACGCCCTGCTGCATTTAAGCGTGGCGCTAATGAAAAACCAAAGTCACTGGCACTTAAACGCCCTGCATTGCGATTTGCCACTTCAATAAGTGCACTAATTCCGGGCCGTGTTTTACCACTGCGAATGCGTGCTAAACCTTGATGAACTAAGGTACGGTTATTGGCATCAAGAGCGACCACATCGGCAACGGTACCAAGGGCTACAATATCAAGTAACTCAGCCAAATTTGGCATTGGCTGATGCTGAAAATACCCTTGCTCACGTAAGTGGCTTCGTAAAGCAATAAGCAAATAAAAAGCGACCCCAACGCCTGCTATCGACTTCGATGGAAACTGACAGTCATGACGATTCGGATTCACAATGGCATCAGCATCTGGCAGGGATTCACCTTGCAAGTGATGATCAGTCACCAGCACTTTAATACCAGCTTTCTTTACTATAGCAATACCATCAATACATGAAATACCGTTATCAACGGTGATCACAAGCTCAGGCTGCATGGAAACGATTTGCTCTGCAAGTGCAGGGCTTAGGCCATAACCAAGGCTGAATCTGTCTGGTACTAAATAATCAAGATTCTTTAAGCCAAACATAGCAAGACCTTGCATCAAAGTTGCAGTGCTGGTTGCACCGTCAGCATCAAAGTCTCCTACAATTAAAACGCGGCTTTGTGCGGCAATTGCTTCTTGCAATAACGCAACAGCTTTGTCGATGTCTTTAAACAGCTTAAAGTCATGTAATGTCGCAGCGCTATTATCGAGTTCAGTAGCATTTTGCACCTGTCGAGCCGCGTAAATCTGCTTGATAACAGGGTGTAAATGGTGCGGTAAGTGTGAATCATCAACACGTGGATGAGATTGAATTATTTTTTCCATGTCGGAAACGGTACTTCTTAAGAAAGGCAAGTAAAAAGGCCTATAACAAATAGGCCTTTTCGTTTAAAAAACGGTTATGAAGATGTTTTTGGTAAAGCATCAAGTGCTTGGCTGATTTGCGCAGCTGATTGATAACCTGGGATCATCGTGCCATCTTCTAAAATAATTGCTGGTGTCCCCGACATACCAAAACTTTGACCAAGTTGGTAATGCTCTGCAATTGGTGCGTGACAACCAGGCACCGCTGCTACTTCTGCACCCGCTTTTGCTTCTGTTAACGCTTCAGCTGGATCTTTAGCACACCATACATTCATTAAATCTTGATACCCTTTACCACGTAAACCACCACGTGGGAAAGCAAGGTATTTAACTGTGATACCCGCTTCTAAGAAATCATCAAGTTCACGGTGTAACTTACGGCAATAACCACAGCTAATATCAGTAAACACCGTGATTGAATGCTTTTCGTTTTTCGCTTTGTAAACGATCATCGAATCTTCGTATTCAGCTATACCTTCTTTACGTACATCGCTCAGTGCATGCTCTGTTAGGTTAACTCGGTTATTAAGGTCAATCAGTGTTCCTTGCATAAGAAATTGACCGTCAGGGCTTGCATACAGCACGCCTTTGTCAGTAATTAGTTCTTTAAGGCCTGCCACTGGGCTTGGATTGATTTGCTTAACGGTTACGCCTAATTCGGCAAACTTAGCAATAATTGGGGCATCAGCAGCGTCTGTTGTTGATACGCCATTGGCAAACACATTTAAGCTTGTGCCTAGTAGTGCTGTGGCTAAAACTAACTTTTTCATAAATATCCTATATCCTGATCATTTTTTATATAGACCGGTACATCTTTAAAAATCTTGCACTAAGCTCGTGGATGATGTTGCTCGTGTACCGACTTCAATCTTTCATTCGCTACATGGGTATAAATTTGTGTTGTTGATAAGTCACTGTGACCTAACATCATTTGCACGACTCTAAGGTCCGCCCCATGATTAAGCAAATGCGTTGCAAACGCGTGTCTAAGCGTATGCGGTGATAACGGCGATTCAACTGATGCCAAAATAGCATAGTGTTTGATGCGATGCCAAAAAGTTTGTCGCGTCATACCAATCCCACGCTTAGATGGGAACACAAAGTCAGTGGCATGCTTTATCATTTGCGAACGGCCCACTTTTAAGAATTGCTCAAGCCAATACATTGCTTCTTCACCCAAGGGAACTAAGCGCTCCTTATTACCCTTACCTTTTACAAAAACCACAGCTTGGCGCAAATTAATTTGCTCCATTCTGAGCCCCACCAGCTCAGTAACACGAAGCCCTGTAGCATATAAAAGCTCAAGCATGGCTTTATCGCGAAGTCCCATAGGGTCTTCTATGTCTGGGGCTGCAAGCAATGCTTCTACTTCGGCTTCGGATAGGGTTTTCGGTAATGATTGCCCAGCTTTTGGTTGAGCAATGTTTACCATCGGTGAATCTGCAATCACTTTTTCGCGCACAAAATACTGATAGAAACGTTTCAGTGCACTAATGCTACGTGCGGTGCTGCGCGACTTCAGTCCTTGATCGACGCGGTAAGCTAAATACGCTTCGATATCATCTGAGCTAACGGCAAGAAGGTCTTTATCTTTTATAAATTGGCAAAACTTTTCAAGGTCACTGCGATAGGCCGCCAATGTATTTTCGCTGACGCCTTGCTCAAGATACAGAGTATCTAAAAATAACTCTAAATGTTCGGCGTTATTTGCTGTCATTACACCTTTTTGTGCTTGTGAATTATTATCAGCCACGCGTACTCTCATCCTTATCAAGGTATCAATTGATTATACCTTACGGTAAACTTAGGCCTATCATATCAGGCAAATACACAGTGATAAATACGATGCAGATTGGTTTATTTTATGGTTCTACAACCTGCTACACAGAAATAGCGGCAGAGAAAATTCGCGATATTATTGGCCACGACATAGTGAGCCTTCACAATATCAAAGATGAGCCATTAAAAAATGCAGAGCAATTTGATTTCGTTATCTTCGGCATCTCAACTTGGGACTTTGGTGAGCTGCAAGAAGATTGGGAATCAATCTGGGACGACATTAAAGATGTTAACTTAAACGGCAAAATCGTGGCTCTGTTTGGAATGGGTGATCAACAAGGTTATGGTCAATGGTTCCAAGATGCACTTGGCATGTTACACGATGAGATTTGTGATCAGAGTATTACCTTGCTCGGTAAATGGCCTAACGATACAAGTTATGAATTCGAAGCCTCAAAAGCGCTCACAGAAGATGGTAAACAGTTTGTAGGCTTAGCCCTTGATGAAGACAGCCAATACGAGCTGAGCGATGACCGTATTGCAACCTGGGTTGAGCAAGTAATGACTGAATACAGCGAAAGCTTGTAACATCCTGTTATTTATAAAAAGCCAAGCATTGCTTGGCTTTTTAATTTTTATTCAACACGTTGCCAATATTGATTACGGTAGAAAAAAGCAATATAGCCGCGCACTTCAAGTACCTTACCCTGTTCTTTTGGAGTCAATTTTAGGGTATAAGTCTTACCATTGTTTGGGTCCAGAATTTCACCATCTTGCCAGCTACCATCCCCAGCATCTTTAGCACCTTCAATAATTTGTAACCCAAGAATTGGCTGATTTTTCTTATCACCTTTACACTTTTCGCATATTGCATCTTGCTTGGCTGGGTTAAGTATTTTTTCTACACTGCCAATCAGCACGCCATCTTGCTCACTAATACGCACTAAAGATTTCGCTTCATTGGTTTCTTCGTCAATGGTTTTCCAAAGACCCACGGGTGTCAAAGCAGCAAAGCACAGCTTAGAAAATAATAAGGCAAATAAAACAATTGATAAACGGATCATAAAAAACTCGTATAAAACTTAAGACTTTGGCACTATATCAGGACTTAGTAAAACACACCATTTTGCTATTTTCAGAAATAGACAACACATTGCGAGGGAACACAATGAGTCAATTTACATTACTTACCGGTGATATTGTCAGTTATGACAGTAATCAGGTTACCAAAATTAACGCAGCAGGAGATATAATAATAAATCGCTTTGCTGAGCCATTGTTTATCCCTGAAAGCGCTAAAGCCGCTCTTGAACTGGGTCGGCTTGACGATAACTTATTCAATTTAAATAAGTTAATGCGCTCAGGCTATGCCGATCCCTGCCCAACTACCCGCGTTCTTATCGAAACCACAAAACCTTTACCTGAAATTAAAGGCCTGTTGATCAAACGCCGCTTTAATATTATTGATTTTTGCAGCGCTGAAATAGAAAAATCACACAGTAAGTCGGTGTTAGATGCCTTATTAAAGCTTGAGTATGTTCAGCAAATTCAACTTGATGAGGTTATGCAATTACAGCCACCTTCCATGCAAAAACCACAGGTATAATTACATTTTTAGGTAATAAGCTTTACATAGCTCTTTGTAATCTTGGCTGTAGCTACCATCAGCTGCGTGTATCGTTAACGACGTTGTTTCACATTCACACTTGCTTTGGCTGAATAACAAAAGGCTACGACTTGGTTGTTTTTTCTCGGTAGTGCGTACCAAGCAATGACGTGTTAAGTACCAGTCTGCTTGCTCTGCCACAGTAATAAATTGTTGCGCTTCGACGCAAGGCAAAATTACATTCAATACAGTTTTGCCGTGGCTAAGCCGAGTACAAGCCGCAATTAAATCACTAAAGCTAAGACCATCTGTGTGGCGAGCAGTATTGCGAGCATCGTTATCACCTTTTAAGCTCGCATTAAAATACGGCGGGTTGCTAATGATTGCATCAAAAGGCTTTACTGCACTGAACGACTGCACCGCACCTTGAAAAAGACTAATATCAGGCCAAGGGCTATTGGCGAAATTTTCTCGAGCATCACTGCAAGCACCAGAATCAATTTCGATGGCACTGATATTTGCTTCAGGTGATCTTTGCTTTGCCATCAAAGCCAGTAGTCCTGTGCCAGTGCCTATATCTAAGATGCGTTCAGCCCTTTTCAGATTAGCCCACGCACCTAATAAAATACCGTCGGTTGAGACTTTCATCGCAGTGCGTGTTTGCGTTACTGTAAATTGTTTAAACACAAAGCCTGACATTTTTTCACCTTTTCATTCACCACAGCCGCGTTAACGCGTATAATTAGGCTTAATTGTCCTCTATTTATGTCACTCTATGCAATTTTCTGAATTTGATATTGATAACAAGCTGTTAAATGCCATTAATAAAATGGGTTTTGATACGCCAACCAGTATTCAACAACAAGCGATCCCTGAAGCACTTCAAGGTCGTGATATTTTGGCATCTGCCCCTACTGGTACGGGTAAAACAGCCGCGTTTTTGATCCCTGCAATTCAATACTTGCTCGATTTCCCGCGTCGTGAACCTGGTTTTGCACGTGTCTTGATCATGACACCAACCCGTGAGCTTGCGTATCAAATTCATGAGCAATGTGAATTACTTGCAGCACAAACTCATCTTAAAATTGGCGTTGTGACTGGAGGTATAAACTACGGGACCCACAAAGAAATTTTCGAAAGCAATAACGACATTCTAATTGCGACGCCGGGACGCTTAATGGAGTATCTCGAGACAGAGAACTTTCATGCCGAAAACGTTGAAGTGCTGATCCTTGATGAAGCAGACCGCATGTTAGACATGGGCTTTCGTAAAGAAATGCTTCGCATTTGTGATGAGGCGCGAAACCGCCGCCAATGTTTCTTATTTTCAGCCACCCTTGAAGGTGACAACGTTGAGTTATTTGCAGAGCGTATCTTAAATGATCCTGCACTACTTGAAGCTGAATCATCACGAAAAGAGAAAGGCAAAATTCACCAGTGGGTTCACCTTGCAGATGACTACAACCACAAGCTGAAAATGCTAGTTGAAACGTTAAATGGTGATGACATTCAGAAAGCTATTGTGTTTGTTAAAACTCGTGAGCGCCTAGAAACACTGATTGGTGAATTAAACAACGAAGGCATTCGTGTTGCTTGGTTACGCGGTGAAATGCCGCAAGACAAACGAATGAAGACAATGGAGAACTTCCACTCTGGGCGAAATAATATATTAGTTGCAACGGATGTTGCCGCACGTGGTATTGATGTTGCTGATATCAGTCACGTTATCAACTTTGATATGCCACGCACCGCAGATGTATATGTTCACCGTATTGGTCGTACCGCTCGCGCTGGCAAAAAAGGCATCGCGATTTCATTTGTTGAAGCCCATGACGTAGCAATTGTTGGTAAAGTTGAACGTTATATCGAACAAAAACTCAAACGCCGAGTTATCAAAGGGCTCGAGCCACAGCATAAAGAAGCTAAGCTCCCATCCAAAAAGAAGAAAGATCCAGAAAAAATGAAGGCAAAGAAAAAAGCCAAGTCTAAAACTAAGAAGAAAAAATAGTTTTACTGACACTGTTATAAAAATGCCGAGTTTGTCTCGGCATTTTTATGCCCTACCTTTTTTACTTATTAAGTGTGTAATTAGTTCACACTTTCTTACCCTCACATACTCAACACAAAAATAAAAACATAAAAATCAATAAGTTAAATTTTGGAATAATAATTGTAACAGGTTCAGCAATAGTTCACAGCAGACTAGATTAACGAGGGAATTGTATGAGCCGCTTCAAATTAACCATAGCACTTACTTTATTAAGTTGTTTGTTTTTACTTGCTTGCGCAACTACTGTAAGCGCCAATACCAGCGTACTAACAACCAGCACATCGGCACAACCACGTCTACAGCAAATGGCATTGCAAAAATTAACGAGCAATCCAAATTTTCAAATTGAAAACCTACAAGTAATTGTTGATGGTGATACTGTTGAACTAAAAGGCATTACAGAAACAGGGTTTCAGCGAGCTTTGGCACAAAAGTTTTTAGAGCACAGCCAAGGTGTGATGCAGATAAAAAACAACCTTAAAGTGAGCAAGCTTAATCACTCATCACTTTAAGGCTAAGTTTACAAGTGGTGTGAGATTATTCGCCGCTTGCTTGTAAGTTAATAAATTTAGCAAGCTCTTCTGGTTGACCCATCAGCATTTGAATTTGCTGATTAATCTCCATCATGGTTTTACCTTCAGGTAATTTAGCAGACACAGAAAAAGACGATAAACCACTCACAAAATTGCTAATCGCTGTTGCAAGTTCTTCACTCACAGGCACTTGTTGTAACTGCAAGGTAACGACTTGCTTAAATTGCTCATGAGTCATTCCTTGTGCAGTTAAAAAGCTTTCAAATACCGCTTTAAGCTCACCTTCGTCAGCAATCGACATATTTATGCTACGCGGTTCTAACTGAGTTAATGCTGCCATCATTTTCGATTGCTGTTGTAACTGCTGCTCTAATGTTAATTGACCGTCAGCTGCTTCATTTTGCATCTGGCTAACAGCCAAAGATGCTTCCATCAGTGCTGTGGTTTTAGCCAAGCCTAGATTAAAATTAACATCAGCCACCTCATTCGCAGTGACTTTAAGTGCAAAATCACTATCGCCTGAATCTTTATTGTAATCAAGAGATGAGTCAACGTTATAACTTGTTGATGCTAGCTTGTTATTTGAATTTTCAGGAAGCTGTGCCAAAAACTCATCGCTAAAACGAAAGTTTTTCATCACAAAACCTGTGTGCGGCGGTACAGCATCAACTTCGTAACCCGACACATCAATACTATCAATTGTCGCAACTTGCTCATTACTCAGGCTGTTCGAAACAGTGATTTCTGTTAACTGCATACTACTATCAAAAATACTGGCTGAGATATCGCTGTATTTAATATCTACACCGCTTTGTGTTGATAATGCACTGATTTGCTTATCAACCACCTTTTTCACTTCCTGTGTAGCTGCGTAATTTGCGTAAGCTACGCCACCGACAGCCGCAGCAGCAACCGCTGCAATAATTAACTTCTTCATTATATTTCCTTTAATTGGTGTAAATTTTTTATCAGTGTATCAAATTGTATTTAGTTTATTAACGACAGTAATTCATGCACTGTTTTCACAGGCGTGATCTTAGCTCCAAGTCCTTCCATTGATTTATGGTAATTGCGATGCGGAATAAAAATTTCAGTAAAGCCGTGTTGGGCAGCTTCTTTAACTCTGGGTACTCCGCTGTCTATTGGTCTAACATCGCCATTAAGACTTAGCTCGCCCATAATACAAGTTGTGCGAGGCACAACAAACTCGTTCAAACTGCTTAATAACGCTGTTACTAATGCTAAATCGATACAGGTTTCTGATTCATCTATTTTTAAACCACCAACAATGTTAAAAAAGGTGTCATGAAAGATTTTTGTTTTTGTATGTTTGCGTAAAATTCCCGTAAGCATCTTGATACGGTTCATGTTTAAACCAACACACACCCGCTGCGGAAACTCAGCTTCTGTTTCTGTAGTTAAGCACTGGATTTCGAGAAGTAAATTACGGTTACCTTTACGAATACAAGTAATAGCAGATCCCGGAGACTCGGTACTAGAACCAGATAAAAAGATTTCACTCGGGTTATCAACACTCAGCATTCCGCGCTCACACATTCTGAAAATACCCACAGTGTCGATATCACCAAAACGGTTTTTATTAGCTCGTAGCGTTCTGATTTGCCCATCGTTAGTATCGATATGTAATAAAGCATCGACGATATGTACTAACGTTTGCGGCCCGGCAATTTCATTATTTTTGTTTACATGGGCAATGATGAACATAGTTACATCATTTTGCTTACAGTATTGCGTTAATGCTTGGGCTGCACTTTTTACCTGTGAAGGTGAACCTGGACTACCATTTGCCGTTTCTGTTACTACAGCCTGAATTGAGTCTATCACCGCAAACTTAATTTTATTTTTATCAAGCTCTTCAATAATAGCTTCAACGCTGGTTTCAGAAAGCAAATACAACTCTTCTTCGTTGTAATCTAAACGTAGACGATTCACACGGTTTTTAAACTGCGATAAAGACTCCTCGGCTGTACAGTACAAAGACGGCATGAGCTTTGACATACGTGCAACCAAGTCTGACAACAAGGTGGTTTTACCTGCACCTGGGTCACCAGAAATAATATTGACTGAACCTGTGGTTACGCCACCACTTAATACTCTATCTAGCTCACCAATTTCAGTGAGACGTTTTTCAGCCTCAGCTGTGGCTACTTCATTTATTTTCTTTGAACCACCGCTTACGACACCGGCATAACCTGCCACAGCGGCGCGGCTTGCTGCTTGTTTTGATTGCCCTGCTGAGGGTTTAAACTCTGCGAGCGTATTCCACGCTCCACACTTACACTGTCCTTGCCAGCGCTGATAGTTCATGCCGCACTCAGTGCAGACAAATTCGATTTTTGCTGATTTTGCCATTCGGCCTTACCTATTTTGGTAGCTGATTTGTGACTATTTCTGTATTTTCAAGCATATAATAGCTAAAGTAAAACATACGACTCAGGCGATTTAATTAGAGCCAATTTATAGTCACAAATGATAACATGCTGTAACCTGCCCCTAAAAAGTACTTAATTTAGCTAAGCACTTATTTAAGAAATAGTTAAGGGCACAGTTTTTGCTTACAAATAAAACTTTACAGTGCTTGCCATTTAATTGGCGAATACATATAACAATAACTAATAAAATAAAGAAGTAGTCACACTGTTTTGGCTTTAAATAGCCCGCTAGTATACCTACTTTTTTAGATAGACGGTGATGGTTTTATAAATGGCTGAAGACATTCTGCTTAAATATGAAAGCCTAGTTGATGAACTAAAGGCACATTTAGGCACTCCCCAGTTCGATAAACTGTTTAAATCAAAGACAGCTAGCTTAACAAAGCCAGAGCAGTTTCTGATCAAAATGGAAATGTCGCGCTTATCTCAGCCTGTAGCTCGCTTTATTGATTTACGTGGTCAAGTAACCGGCCAAGTGAAACCTTACGAATATGACGGCAAGCAACACTTTATGGACGATACCGCCATTGAAGTGTTTGAAGATGCCATAAAACGCCACGGTGGTTACACGCTTGCCGTTTACGAAGCGGTGATGAACACTGAAAATAATCACCGAGTAATGCAAAAAAAGGCCGCAGAACAAGCTTTAACCGACGATAGTACAGCTGCAGAGCAGCCAGCCAAGGTCATTAAATTTGCATCTTACGAGAGTCGCCGCGAAGAGCGGATGAACTATTCAATTAAAATCACCGTTGAGCTTGATAAAGACCGCAAAGTTGCTGCATCAACCTCAGATATTTCTTTAAGCGGTGCCAAAATTAAGCTGGGGCCTCGTTACTCTGTTAAAAAAGGTCAATTAATTAGTCTTCAATTAGTTGGCTTAGAAGAAGAGTTTGAACTGGGCTTAAAAAACGGTATTCAATACGAAGTGGTTGCGGTAGAAAAAGTATCCCGTGAGTACAATCATGTGCGCTTAAAACGCACCTTTATTGAGAATAATAAAAACTTTGATGAGTTTTTAAAAAGCTTTATTCACGGTAACAAGCGCCGCTACAAAGTGAACCTAGACAACACCCTAGACGCTGTTGTCTCAAAAGGTTACGAGCAATACTATATTCCACGCGTGACTTCACTTTATACATTTTTAAGCTTACAAGGTGACAAGTTATACCCTAACCTTGCTTTAACTACAGAGAATAGCATTTTTATTCATCGCTATTTTTGTGATGAACGTAAATTGTCGTGCTTATACAGTATTATCAATCAACAACGCTTAGGTCAAATGCTCAGTTCACCAAATACAGTAAAAGAAGAATACCTTTATACTTTCACGCATACGGCTGCAGGCAAAATTTATTATTATTCCGCTACAAAAACTGAGCTTGAAAACCAGCCACAATTAAGAGATTTATTCCTCGGTTTTGGTAGCCAAAAAGACAGCTGGCAATGCTTTAAACTACAGTTGATGCCAAGTCACCCTGAAGATTCATATATTCCGTTGTCTCTGCCAAGTAGTGCTGGTAAAAACATCGAAAAGCTGAATAAACCGCCAACACCGAGAGTACAAGGACTTATAAAAGATATTAAGTATCTGTTAATAGTAACATCAATATCTAGTTCTTATGAAAGGCAAAGTTACCAACAGTTAAGCTATGATAAAAACACTGTAAATAAACTAAAAAAATTTGGCCATAATAAGCATCAGACTCCACCTTATTTGGAGCCTGTAGCATTAGAATATGTAAATCTAAGGGCTCAAAATCGATATCTGTATAAGACTACCGTCACTGTAAAATTTAAAGATGCGCTAATTTCCGCTCATACTCGTGATTTATCAGTAATGGGCTTACAAATAGAGTGCGATCAGCCAGTTAATTTCAAAAAAGGCGAAATAATCAAATTAGACTTGCCTGAATTGCAGAAAATTACCAAAAATCATGATTTGACGAATTTGGCTTATGAAGTAATGGCGGTGAGCAAGTCACTGACGACAGTGAATTTAAAAGTGCATAAAGTTGGTGACTTACCGCATGTGGCGATTAAGTTTTTCAATCTTTTGATTAATAATAACAAAGAAAAGTTGAAAGTTTGTGAGGAATCTCACACAACACCTGGACTATCGACCGCACTCAGAAACATGGTGACCAAAAGTGTATGCCAATTTCCGTTTTATTTACATAAAGAAGCAGCTCACTTTAAAGCTGGCGCAATTGGTCAAGGTTTATATCCAAGCCCACTACATGTGTTACTGCAAAACTTTGCGTTATTAAATGAGACGACCAGCATCGATGGTTTCTTATCGACGGATCAAATTACAGAGGTGATCACCCCGTTAATAAAAGATCGTAGTCGCCAAGATCCGCCATTACCATTTACTTTATTTTTACGCTTTGATCCGCGCCAAGCCGAAATTAGCGATGCAATTACTAGTCGCTGTATCAGTGAAGATGACTACAAACCACAAACTTTATTTGTGAAAAAAGCACTGAAAAACGATTTAGTATTTGTGTTTCGTTTATATGTTTCACGTACTGGTCGACCTGATATTGATTACTTAGCGAATGAGCTTAAATATATTAGTCAGTACGCATTGCACAAAGCAAAAGATTTAGAAGAAGCGCTGTGGGCAGTAGCCGGTGTAGGTGATTTAATTGATATAACCGAAGAAGCGCTTACCCATTTTGATATTGACCAAAAGCTGATCACGGAAATGAGTAAACGCAAAGCGACTTGGTTAAAGCGAGTAATCTAACGGTAGAGAGAGTAAGTAAGCAACTTGCAGTAATGAACCTTCATTAATTGCAGTTTGTGCTTGCTCAACTACTTTAGGTTTACCATGCACAGCAACGCCAAGCCCTGCCGCAACCATCATTTTCAAATCGTTAGCACCATCACCCATGGCAACTGTTTGACGATTATTTAAAGTCAGCTTTTGTTCGATTCGTTTAAGTACACGAGCCTTTTCTTCAGCATCAACAATAGTGCCAATGACTTTACCCGTTAAGCGATTATCTTTGAATTCAAGAGTATTGGCATGCACCTCATCTAAACCAAGCAGTAACTGTACTTGCTCTGCAAAAGGCACAAAGCCACCTGATGCAATTGCTAAATGCCAGTTATGCCCTTTTAGGTATTGGCATAATTCACTAACGCCAGGCATAAGCGGTAAACGCGCTTTTAAGTCCTCAATTAGGTCCACATCAATACCTTCCAGTTTAGCTACGCGCTGTTTTAAACTTTGCGTAAAGTCTAATTGACCGGCCATTGCTTGCGCGGTGACAGCTGCGATTTCATCATAAACATCAGCAAGACGCGCGATTTCGTCGATACACTCAATAGTAATAGCTGTTGAGTCCATATCCATCAACAATAAGCCTGGCTCATCCACTGTCGGTGGATTAGTTAGTTGCACCAGTTGAATACCTAACTGTTTGGCAAACTCAACTAATACGAGTGGGCTCAGTAAAATTGTAGCATCGCTATGAAAGCTCCATGCCACAGGTATATCTGTAATTGGTTGATAACAACAAATCGATAAATTACTTAATCCATGTGACGCTAAAAAATCACTAATAGTAAGCAGTTTCTCTGCATTAAGCTCATTACCAAAGGCAACACTAAACACGCCTTGGTTTGCTTTTGGCGTAAAGTCTGTTGTAATAAGGTTTTTGTTTTCAATTTTATACCAACAATTTAGACTGATTTGTTCTGCTAAATTTGCTGAAGGTGTAGCAGCTAAGCTAAGCTGTGACATAGTGGCTCCACATTAGACTTATGTCTGTCCTTGGTCGTGCATTTGGCACTCGCACACAAGGGGCTGTTAAAGTTATCATGTTGTACCATCAAAATTAAAAGCTGTCAGTAACGTATACGGTGACTATGAAAAATAACCAACTTAAAATTCCCTTTTCAGCCACTTATCGCCAGCGCTTTGTGCGCTTGAGTTTGGCTACAGCCTGCTTTGTGCTGTTAAGTTGGGTTGCCATGAATAGTAGCTTCCAAAGTCACCAATTACTTTACGATAGTGCTGATAGCACAGCAATAAGCTTAACCAAGTTTATGGCATTAAATGCAAAGACCCCACTGCAAGAGAAAAATAAACCCGAGTTAAATGCTTTATGCGATCACATTGCTAAAGATGAGTATGTATTAGCTGCAACTATTTACGATCAACAAGGAATTCAACTTGCTGCCAGCGATAATTGGCAAAGTCATCACACATTTGGTTTATTACCAGACTCAACACCTGGTATCAGTAAACTCAAAACGCCATTTGTTGAGCCGGTGATAAGTGATGATGAAAGACCTATTGGTTTTGTATCAATTACCTATTTAACACAGGCTTCCATTGCGACCAGCCACAGTAGTTTTCATGATTTAGGTCGCCAAGTGTTATTAATGTTAGTGATCACCTGTATTTTTACTTGGCAGCTAGGTCGCGGGTTAAAACTCTGGCAAATCAACCGTTACATCAAAAAAAGCGCAGAGCAAGAATCGTAAAGTTCAGCAGCAAGTTGCTGCTGTGCATCACCTGTCACGCCTTTGAGCTCACATAAATGAGCGAATACGTTGCGCACTTTAAGTGGCGTATTAACCTGCCCCTGAAAGCCTGCCAGCGGCATTGACGGCGAGTCGGTTTCTAACACTAAATGCTGTGGCTCAATTGAGCTTATAACTTTACGAGTTTTAGCAGCACGCGGGTAACTGATAACGCCCCCCACTCCGAGCTTAAAATTTTGTTTTATATAACTTTGAGCTTGTTGTTCAGAGCCTGAAAAGGCATGGATAACACCGCCATACTTTGGTTTACAGCGTTTAAATGAGCGAGTAATCAAATCATGGCTTTGTCTGTGATGAACAATCAGTGGTAAAGCGAGTTGGTTGGCAAGCTCTATCTGCCCTTCAAAAAGCCATGTTTGTTTATCGAGGTTGTCGATACTACGATCAAGCCCGCACTCGCCGATGGCAATAAATTTTCCTAAATGGGCTTTTGCTAACTGCTCTAACTCAGCAAGGTGATGAGCTTGGTGATCAGATAAAAAATAAGGGTGTAGACCTAAAGCAACTGAGATACTAGGCTCTGATTTAGCAAAAGAAAATAGTGCTGTAGATTGTGCCAAGCTCACACCCGGCACAATAAAATGTTCGATCCCTACTTGCTTGCACTCTTTGATGAGCTCTGAACGAGTCTCATCAAACTCACTAAAATCAAGATGGCAGTGAGAATAGATGAAGTGCATTTACGGATTTAAACGACCAAACAGCCAACTGCCATCGGCATGGCGTTGATACATAAACCGGTCATGTAAGCGGTGTGCACCACCTTGCCAAAACTCAATTTTAGTAGGCTCAACGCAATAGCCCCCCCAATAATCAGGCAATGGAATTTCACCATCAGAAAACTTTTGCTTCATTTTCGCAAATGTTTCCATTAACACCTTACGTGATGACACTGGACGGCTTTGCTGAGATGCCCAAGCTGCTAATTGGCTTTCTTTTGGACGCGATAAAAAGTACTTAGCCACAGCGGTTGTTGGTAATGGTTTTGCCTCACCATACACAATGACTTGTCGCTCCATATGATGCCAAGGAAAGTGCAAGGAAATTTTGTTATTACCTTTAAGTTCTTGCGCCTTGCGCGAGCCAGTATTAGTAAAAAACACAAAGCCATTTTCATCAAGATGCTTTAACAGCACGATACGCTGTGAAGGCTGGCCATGTTCATCAACCGTAGCAACCACCATCGCCGTAGGATCAGGTAAGTTAGTTGCAACAGCTTGTTCTAGCCATTTTTCAAACTGCTTAATTGGAGACGCATCAAGCATGTCTTCAGATAAACCATCCTGTAAATATTCACGGCGAATATCTTCAAGTTTCATTTAAAAATTCCTTCTA
>MDTG01178246.1_pt1 | contig 17403 bp, 18 predicted proteins | sample 811421 | NCBI WGS metagenome assembly MDTG01 (sample SAMN05326645, study PRJNA326480) | marine metagenome | isolation source: seawater | place: Pacific Ocean: South East | collected 2011
AATGGCGGACAGAGAGGGATTCGAACCCTCGAGACGCTATAAACGCCTACACGCTTTCCAAGCGTGCGCCTTCAGCCACTCGGCCACCTGTCCTAGACCGTCTAGTTAGCGGGAATAGATTATAGTTTCAAGCCATGCTTGTTTCTTGACCCATGAGTCTCGTGTGTCTAGCCTTTTCGGCAGGGAGATCATAATGCGCATCAGACAACTTGTTTTTGCCGCCGAAAATTTGCAGCCGACGCTGGACAAATTGAGCTCTGTGCTCAATGGGCCGGTGGTGTTTCGTGATCCCGGCGTGGCGCATTTCGGTCTCGAAAACGGCTTGTTGGTTTCTGGCGGCGATTTCATCGAAGTTGTCAGCCCCTTGCCGAATGAGACTGACACGGCGGCGGGGCGGCATTTAGCGAGGCGCGGCGACAGTTTCTACATGCTGATTTTCCAATGCGACGATGCGCGCCCGCATATTGAACGGCTGACCGAAAAAGGCCTGAGGCCGGTGTGGAACAATGATGCAGACGGGCTGATGGCGACGCATTTTCACCCGCGCGATTTCGGCCCGGCAATTGTCTCTATCGATTCCATGCCGCGGGATGCAGGCGATGAGGCTTGGCATAGCCCCAACGCGCATTGGTTTTGGGCGCGCTGGCCGGATATTGACAAACCCAAAGCAGAAGAGACCGCCGCCGGCGCGGTGGCGGCGCTTGAGTTACGTGCGCCCGATGCGGCCGCGCTGGCGCAGCAATGGGCGGAGAATTTGCAGCGCCCGCTTGACGGCTACCGCCTCCTGTTTGATGGCGCTTATATTGACTTTGTTGAAGAAGCGGGCTGCGACCCTTATATTGCCGCCGTCACTTTGCGGGCCGGACAAGACAGCCCCGCCGCGCTTTTGGCGCGGGCCGAACAAGCCGGCTTTGCGGTGAATGATGATGCTTTCAGTTTTTGCAGCGTGACCTGGCGGTTTGCCGGTTAATCATCCATTTTCAAGGCTTGAATAAACGCATCTTGCGGAATATCGACCTTGCCGAATTGCCGCATTTTCTTTTTGCCTTCTTTTTGTTTGTCGAGCAATTTGCGCTTGCGCGTGGCGTCGCCGCCATAGCATTTCGCCGTTACGTCTTTTCTGAGCGCGGCAATGGTTTCGCGGGCAATCACCTTGCCGCCCAACGCCGCTTGAATAGGAATTTTGAAAAGATGGCGTGGGATGAGGCCTTTCAGCCGCTCGCACATGGCGCGGCCGCGGCTTTCGGCATTGTCGCGGTGGACAATGGTTGAGAGCGCATCGACCGGCTCGCTATTGACGAGGATGGCCATTTTGACCAGGTCGCCGGTGCGGTAATCAGCCATTTGATAGTCGAAGCTGGCATAGCCGCGCGTCACACTTTTTAGGCGGTCGTAAAAATCAAACACTACCTCGTTCAAGGGCAGTTCATATTCCAACATGGCGCGGCTGCCTGCATAAGACAGGTTAATCTGCCGCCCACGGCGGTCTTCGCACAATTTCAGCACCGCGCCCATATAGTCGTCCGGCACCAAAATGGAGGCGCGAATCCAAGGCTCATCAATATGGTCGATCTTCACTACATCGGGCATATCGGCCGGATTATGCAGCTCTTCAATCGACCCGTCATTCATATGCAATTGATAGACCACGCTCGGCGCGGTGGTGATGAGGTCGATATCAAATTCGCGCTCAACGCGCTCGCGGATAATCTCGAGGTGCAACAGCCCCAAAAAGCCGCAGCGAAAACCGAAACCTAAAGCCGCCGAGGTTTCCATTTCATAATCGAAGCTGGCATCATTGAGCCGCAGCTTGGCCATGGCCTCGCGCAAATCTTCAAATTGCGAGCTGTCGGTCGGAAACAGACCGCAGAACACCACGGGCTGAGCCGGTTTGAAACCGGCCAAGGCGCTATCGCAGGGTTTTTTGTCTTCCGTCACCGTGTCGCCGACACGTGTATCGGCAACCTCTTTAATGGCAGCGGTGAAATAACCGATTTCACCGGCTGAAAGTTCATTCACTGCGTCGCGCTTGGGGCGAAACACGCCGACATGGTCAACCGGATGGGTTGCGCCGGTCGACATCATACGGATTTTCATACCTTTTTTCAGCGTGCCGTCTATTACCCGCACCAACACGACCACGCCCAAATAGGCATCATACCAGCTATCGACCAGCATGGCTTTCAGCGGCGCTTCTGCGTCACCTTCAGGCGGTGGCAATTGCGTGACAATCGCTTCAAGCACATCGCTTATGCCGAGGCCGGTTTTGGCGGAAATATTGACACTGTTTTGCGTATCCAGACCGATAACATCTTCAATCTGCGCTTTCACGCGCGCCGGCTCTGCGGCTGGCAAATCGACTTTGTTCAGCACCGACACGATTTCATGGTCGACATCAATCGCCTGATAGACATTTGCCAGGGTTTGTGCTTCCACGCCTTGGCTGGCATCAACGACCAGCAAAGAGCCTTCGCAGGCCGCCAAAGAACGGTTCACCTCATAGGCAAAGTCCACATGGCCCGGCGTGTCGATAAGGTTTAATTGATAGCTCTCTCCATCTCGCGCCGCATAATCGAGGCGCACGGTTTGCGCTTTAATGGTGATGCCGCGCTCGCGCTCAATATCCATGTTGTCCAAAACCTGCTCGGACATTTCACGCTCGGACAGCCCGCCGGTCACCTGAATTAGCCGGTCGGCCAGCGTCGATTTACCGTGATCGATATGCGCAATAATGGAAAAATTGCGAATATGGGATTTGCGACTTGCACTCATGAGGCAGGATATAGCACCCGCACGCGCCCGCGCCAATGCGGCATTTGGGGTGGCAAATAGGGTGATAAATAAAGCGGCAAACTCAGCCGCGCAATTTACCGCCTGTCGCTTTCTGAACCGCCGCCGTTACCTTCTCGGCCACCGCCTCAATTTCGGCGTCGGTCAGGGTTTGCTCGCTTGGTTGCAGCGTGACTTCCAGCGCCACAGATTTCATGCCGTCGGGCAGATTGCCGCCCTCAAAAACGTCAAATACGCGCACAGCCGCTATCAGTTTTTTATCCGCCCCTTTTGCGGCGCGCACCATATCGGCGGCGCGGGTTATGGCTGCCACTTCAAAAGCAAAATCGCGCGTCAGGCTTTGCAAATTGGGCAGCGCCAGCGCGGTTCGCGCAATATTGGCATTCGCTTTCTGCGCAGGCACTGTATCGGGCCAAACTTCAAAAACTACCATCGGCACGGAAATATCAAATTGCTGCAACAGCGCCGGATGCATTTCGCCAAACACCGCCATTGGCTGTTTGGGATTGCGCGCCAATAGGCCCGAGCGTCCTGGGTGATACCAATCAATGCCAATATCCTCGCCAATCGGCAAGATTTGCAAGCCATGCGGATTGACCCCGCAAGCGGCCAAAGCCGCTTCGGCATCGCTGCGCGCTTGATAAGCATCAACGCTTTGCGCCGCGCCGCGCCAATTTTTGGCTTGCGCCAATCCGGCCCGCAGGCCGGCCGCCGCGAAACGCTGCGCCCCCGGCATGGGGCCTTTAAATTCATGGCCTAATTCAAACAGATTAATGGTAGCAGCGCCCCTATCGGCATTTCTTTGCGCCGCCGCCATCAGCCCGGGCAAAAGCGACGGGCGCATATGGCTCAGCTCAGAGGAAATCGGATTGGCCAATTCGAGCCCGTCGGCAGCATGGAAAGCCTCGGCTTGAGCTTTGGAAATAAATGACCAAGTGACCGCCTCGACCAGACCGCGTGTTGCCAAAGCGCGCCGCATCAGACCGGCGCGGCGTTGTGCCAAAGTCAGGGTTGGCTTGGCGACGCCATTGGCCCGCGGCAACGGCGTGGACGGCACTTCGTCCAGCCCATAAATGCGGACAATCTCTTCAACAATGTCGGCGCCATTGGTTGTGGCATCAATATCGGGCCGCCAGCTCGGCACGCTCACCTGCCAGCTCTTCTTGCCCGTCTTCACGCCAAAACCTAAATTCTCCAATATGCGCTGCATGTCTTTATCGGCAATGGCGAGGCCAGTCAGCGCTTGAACGCGTGCCGGGTCAAAGCTCACGGTTTTGGTCGTGTCTGGCATTTGCCCAACAATGACGGGCGCAGAGACAGTGCCGCCGCAAATCTCGACAATCATCTGAACCGCCAAATTCAGCCCGCTTTCGACCGAAGCCGGGTCAACGCCGCGCTCAAACCGATAGCGCGCGTCGCTGTCTATATTATGGTGGCGTCCCGACAGGGCAATGGCGATCGGCTCGAACCAGGCGCTTTCCACCAGCACATTTTGCGTCTCCAATGTCGAGCCGCTCTCTAGCCCGCCCATAATTCCGGCCAGCCCCAAAACGCCGCTCTCATCGGCAATCACGCAATCACTGTCGCGCAATTCATAAGTTTCCTCATCAAGCGCGACAAAGCTTTCGCCGTTTTCGGCCTGCCGCGCGCTCACCGTGCCGGTCAGCTTGTCGGCATCATAAACATGCAAAGGACGACCACGATCGTAGGAAATATAATTGGTGATATCGACCAGCGCATTTATCGGCTTCAACCCGATGGCGCTGAGCCGCGCTCTCAGCCAAGCCGGGCTTTCAGTGTTTTTAACACCCTCAATGCGGCAAGCGGCAAAAAGCGGGCAGGTGCTGCTGGAAACGGCAATCTCAGTGCTGCCGTCTTTCTCGCCTTTCACTGCTTGCGCCGTGTCGTCTTTCAACGTGCCGAGACCGGCCGCGGCTAAATCGCGCGCAATGCCGCGCACACCCAAACAATCGGGGCGGTTGGGCGTAATTCCAATCTCAATCATCGGGTCATTTAACCCCAATGCGTCGGCGGCGGGCGTGCCAGTTTTCGGCGCATCGGCAAGCTCGATAATGCCGTCATGGTCGTCAGATAGGCCCAGTTCCGCGCCCGAGCACATCATGCCGCGGCTTTCAACACCACGAATTTTTGCCTTGCCCAGCACCATGCCATTGGCCGGAATAACCGCGCCTTCTTGTGCCAAAATGCCGATAAGACCGGCGCGCGCATTGGGTGCCCCGCACACCAGCTTTTGCTCGCCCGCGCTACTTTTCACCGTGCAAATTTGCAACCGATCGGCTTCCGGGTGCGGTTCCGTAGCGAGAATTTCTGCCACTTCAAAATTGGCAAACGTCTCAGACGGGTCGCTCAGTGCTTCCACTTCCAGCCCGATGAGTGTCAATTTATCGACAATTTCGGCCAACGAAGCTTTGCTGTCGAGATGGGTGTGCAGCCAAGAAAGGGTGAACTTCATCTGCAGCTCCTATTTATCGGCGCTGAGTGCGGCAAGGGATTTATCGGACAGACCGGCAGCCAGACCCGGGACATCAATCGGCACAAAGCCGTAATGTTTAAGCCAGCGTAAATCGGCCTCAAAGAAAGCGCGCAAATCGGGCGCGCCATATTTCAACATGGCGAGGCGGTCAATGCCCATGCCAAAGGCAAAGCCCTGAAATTTTTCGGCATCAATGCCGGCATGGCGCAACACATGCGGATTGACCATTCCCGAGCCGCCAATCTCCATCCAATCATTGCCTTCACCGACGACCAGCTTATCCCCGTCGCGATGGCATCGCATGTCTATTTCCATGCTCGGCTCGGTGAACGGGAAATAGCTGGGACGAAAGCGAATTGCTATATTCTCAACCTCGAAAAATGCCGCCAAAAAAGCTTCCAGCGTGTGTTTCAAATGGCCCATATGAGTGGTCGCATCAACCACCAGCCCTTCCACCTGATGGAACATGGGCGTATGCGTCTGGTCGCTGTCGCAGCGATACGTGCGGCCCGGCGCGATAAAGCGGAATGGCGGGCCGCTTTTGTCTTTCTGCCCGTCTTGCATGGTGCGCACTTGCACTGGCGACGTATGGGTGCGCAGCAAAAGCGCTTCGCCATCTTCCTTGGCTTGCATGTAAAACGTGTCATGCATTTGTCGTGCCGGATGCGCCTCGGGAATGTTTAAAGCGGTGAAATTGTAAAACTGGCTTTCAATATCGGGGCCCTCAGCCACGTCAAAGCCCATATCGGCAAAAATCGCGTTGATTTCATCCATCGTCTGGCTGACCGGATGAATGCGCCCTTGAAATTGTGCGTCGGGCGCAATCGGCAAGGTCATATCCAATGTTTCTTCGTTCAATCTTGCGTTCAGCGCAGCGCTGTCGAGCGCGGCTTTTTTCGCTTGAATGGCATTGGCAAGCTTATCGCGTAATGCGTTGAACAGCGGGCCATTAACTTGCCGCTCGTCAGCGCTCATGCCGCCCAGTGTTTTCAGCAATGCCGAGACCGAGCCTTTTTTGCCCAAAGCCGCAACGCGCACATCTTCCAGCGCGCGCGCATCTTGCGCCGCATCAATGGCGGCACTAATTTCGCTTTCCAGTTTTTCTGCTTCCATGCTCATGGATGTCACAGTCTCTCATAAAAAAACCCACCCGCATCCCGTTAGACAAAAGCCTGTTAGAGTTGCGAGCGGGAATATGTTGCAGGGGTGCGGCGACCCCGTCAATCGCTTTTGCCTACGAGGCTTAGTCGAGCGCAGCGCGGGCTTTGGTGACCAGAGCTTCAAAAGCGGCCGGTTCGTGCACGGCCAAATCGGCCAGAACTTTGCGGTCCACTTCAATACCGGCTTTTCCCAGCCCGTTGATAAATTGACCATAGGCCAAACCATGCGAACGCGAAGCGGCATTGATGCGCTGAATCCATAACGCCCGGAAATTGCGCTTGCGGGCGCGGCGGTCGCGATAAGCATATTGACCGGCTTTGGTGACCGCTTGTTTGGCGACCTTAATGGTGTTTTTGCGACGGCCGTAATAGCCTTTCGCTTTTGATAGAACTTTTTTATGGCGTGCATGGGAAGTCACGCCGCGTTTCACACGAGACATATCTTCTCCCCCTTAACCGTTGGGTAGGAATTTGCGCGCGATTTTCGCATCTTGCGGCGATAAGATCGTAGTGCCGCGCTGATTCCGAATTTGCTTGTTTGTGCGCTTAATCATGCCGTGGCGTTTCCCTGCCTGTCCGGCGCGCACCTTACCTGAAGCCGTCAGCTTAAAGCGCTTTTTAGCTCCCGATTTGGTTTTCATTTTGGGCATTTCGTCTTCCTTTACAATTTGGATTGCGTCAACAACCGCCTTGGCAGCCCTTATCAGCCAGCCGGTCGGCTTCAAACGCCTTACCTTAAGGCTATGCGTCCCAAGCAGCCGGTGTTATACGCGAAAGGCGGTAAAATGCAAGCCTTTGCAGTAGGAGTGAAAAGCTGGCCCCGACCTTGAATATAGCCCATCGCGGCGGCGCCGATTTATGGCCTGAAAACACAATGCAAGCGTTTGAGCGCGCCATTGCGCTGGGGGTTGATGGCATTGAGTTTGACTTGCAATTAAGCGCAGACGGGCATTTGCTCATTCATCATGATGCGCGACTAAAGCCGGAAGCGACATGCCGTGACGGGGTGTTTTTGGAAAAACCGACCCCGCGTATTGATGCTTTGGCGTTTGCCGAATTGCAAAATTACGATGTCGGGCGCTTGCAAGCCGGTTCGCCCTATGCTGCGCGCCGCCCTCAACGCGTGCATGTGGAAGGCGCACAAATTCCGAGCCTTGCCGCTTTTAACAAGCTTTTGGCCGAACAGACCGATAGTGATTTTCGTGCCTATGCCGAATTAAAGACCGATATGCGCGATGCGGCCGCCGCTGAAGCATTGGCCGATGCCTATATTGCCGCTTTGCAGGCTTCGCCAGCGGCGGCACGCCATATCGTCGTTTCTTTTGATTGGCGCAGCCTCAATCTGGTCCGCGCCGCATTTCCTGATATGCGCCATGCCTATTCGACGATGGGGTTTGCTGAAACCGATCCGGCGCATGAAAGTGCGGCGCAAGACAAGCCCGACAGCATGGCAGCGCTTATTCGCGCCGCATCAAGAAACGGCGCGCTATGGTGGGACGGCATGGATTGGCGCGATATGGAGGGAAAGTCACATGGCGAGCGGGTCTTGCGCGCCATTAAGGCGGGCGGCGGCACGGGCTGGTTTGCCGATTGGCGCGATATAACTGCAGAAAATATGGCACTGGCATCAGATTTGGGGCTCACCGTATCGGCCTGGACGGTCAATCGACCGGCCGACATGCAGCGCTTGGCCGCAATGGGGGTTCACGCCATCGTCACCGACCGACCTGATTTAATGAAAAATCTGTAAAGTGGCTCTATAAATTCGCCATGCCGACTAGCGCGGCGCCAAAACCATAATCATTTGGCGGCCTTCCATTTTTGGCATGGCCTCGACCTTGGATAATGCCTCGACATCATCGCGTACACGATTGAGCACATCCATGCCCAACTCTTGGTGCGCCATTTCGCGGCCGCGAAAGCGCATGGTGACTTTTACCTTATCGCCGCCTTCGAGAAATTTCGCTACACTGCGCATTTTCACGTCATAATCATGCGTATCGATGTTGGGACGCATTTTTATCTCTTTCACGTCGACCGTTTTCTGCCGTTTACGCGCCTCACTAGCTTTTTTCTGTTCTTGATATTTGAGCTTGCCATAATCGAGAATTTTACAGACCGGCGGATCGGCATTGGGCGATACTTCGACCAGATCGAGTCCTTCTTCTTCTGCCATGGCTAGGGCGGAGTCTGTATCCACCGTGCCCATTTTCTCTCCCGCTGCACCGATAAGCAGGACTTTCGGTGAGGTAATCATAAGATTAACGCGCGGGCCTTGCTGTCGCGGGGGCTGCGCGGCGTGTGGTCTACGTGCTATGGCTTTGCTCCTTTAATGGTTGCCATTCGGGCGAGAGCCCGAGAAAAGTAGGTTTAGGGGCAAATTACGAACTGTCAATAAAATTGTGGCTTGCTGCGGTGCGCTTAAGCTTTTGATAAGCTTTGATGCCAATGCGGGCGCGGCCAAATCAAATATTTGAGCCAGCGTGGTTGCCGGTTCGGTTGATATACCGCATCAAAATGACGCCAGGAAATACGCCGGATAAGTGCCAAAAAGCCGCGCAGACCCAACGGCGCATAAATCCAGACTTCATCGGCTTTGGCCAGCGCCGCCATATTTTTTGAAGCCAATATGGTCAATGAGCTTGCCGTTGGAAACAGCGTCTCAATGGCGGCTTCAATATCGGCCTCGACCATGCCCAGCGTCACCAATAGGATCCCGCCCGGTTCTTTGATCGGCCGCTTGCCTGGCATGTTTGCCGTCATGAAAATAATTCCCGATAGACATTGAGCGTGCGATTGCACATGGCTTTGCGCGTATAATGGGATAGCACATTAGCGCGCCCGTTTTCGCCCAATTTCAATAGCGCCGCTTTCGGCATGGTTAGAGCGGCATCAATTTCGGCCGCTAACGCTGCCGCATTACCCATTTCAGCAAGCCAACCGGTACCGCCGTCATCCGGCGCATTAGTGATAATGGTTTCGCGATAGCCCCCTGCATCAGAGCCAATGACCGGCAGGCAAGCGGCCTGCGCTTCAATGATGGTGCGGCCAAACGGTTCAGGGCGAATTGTCGGAACAACGGCCAAATCGGCTGCCGCATAGGCCGATGGCATATCGGTTTCAAGACCAGTCAAGACAAACCGATTGTCGATGCCGATCTCATCGGCTCGTCGCTTGAGCGCCGCAACATAATCATCGCGCCCTTGAGCGCTACCGACACATATGAGATGCGGTTGCCGTTGCGCCTTCAGCAGCCCCATTGCTTCGAGCAAAACATGCTGACCCTTCAAATTTGTAACTCGGGCGGGGCAGATAATGACAAAAGCATCTTTATCGACGCCCCATTCGGCGCGTTTGGCTAAGCGTTTGGCGTTTGAGAAATTTTCAGGTGCCAAGGCGCGCTCGTCACAGCCACGTGGCACAACGCGCAAGCGTGATTTGACCCAAGGGTAAACCGCCTCAATACGCGAGGCAGTATAATGCGAATTGGCAATGCTGATTTGCCCACGCACCAATGAAGAATTGTACATCACTTTGGCGCGCGGTGTGTCATGAACGGTGGAATGGAAGGTGGTCACATAGGGCCTGTCGGAGCGCTTGGCGGCAAATAAAGCCGACCAACATGGCGCGCGCGAGCGGCCGTGAATGAGATCGACATTTTCATCCTGTATGAGCCTGGCCAGGCGTCCGACATTGCGCAATAGGGTGAGCGGGTTTTTTGACGCGACCGGCACATGCACAATCTCGCCGCCCGCCGCTTCAATCCGGCTTTCCAGCGCGCCGCCTTCACTAGCCACAAGTGCGCGCCCACCGGCTTGAACAATCGCCGCGGCCATTTCCATTGTAGTGATTTCCGCGCCGCCCGTCTCAAGCTCGGGAACAATTTGCAATATGGTGCGTCCGGTCAAATCCACCGCATCAGTTGACGGCATTTGAAAGCGGTTCGACATAGACAGCATCCTTTGGCATTATGAATTTAATCTTTTAAGGCCATTTGCGCCATTTCCCAAACGGAGAGCCGATGAATTCGCCCATGCTTTTTACCGACCGCGCCGAGACCTCTTTGGGGCCGCAGAAATTGGCCTATATGCAGCAGGCCGGTGCGGGTACAGGCATTATGTTTTGCGGCGGTTTTCGTTCCGATATGAGCGGCACGAAAGCGAGCGCTTTGGCCGATTGGGCGCGTCAAAATAATCGCCCGTTCACGCGCTTTGATTATTTCGGTCATGGCGCCTCAAGTGGGCAATTTACCGATGGCACAATGAGCCATTGGCGCGGTGACATTCCCCATATGCTCGACCATTTATGCGGCGGCCCGCAAATTCTTATCGGCTCCAGCTTTGGCGGTTGGCTGTCTTTAATGGCGGCGCTAGACCGGCCCGCAAAAGTCGCGGCCTTGGTGCTCATCGCGCCGGCGGTCGATATGACCGAGCGGCTTATGTGGGCGCGTTTTTCCGATAAGGCGCGCGCCAAGTTAATGGATGAAGGGCTGATTTATGACCCGTCCGAATATGACCCAGAGGGCTATCCCATCACTAAAGCATTGATAGAAGACGGGCGCGCCCATCTCATGCTTGAGGTGCCGATTGAGATTAATGTGCCGGTGCGAATCTTGCACGGCCAACAGGATGATGCCGTGCCGTGGGAACTGTCTTTGGAGCTGGGCGAAAGACTGACCAGCGATGATGTCGAATTGCATTTTATGAAAAGCGGCGACCATCGCTTGTCCGCGCCGCATGAAATCGACCGCTTGATTGAACTGATTGACGCCTTGCACGTCTAAAAATCTTGCGCTTCAAACAGCGCGCGCAAGCCTTCGCGATAGCTCGGATATTTCAGTGTGACCCCCAGCTCTTGCTTGATGCGGCTATTTTTGATGCGCTTGTTTTCGCCATAAAAACTTTTTGCCATAGGCGATAAATCGGCATCCTCAAAAGCAATTAGCGGCGGCGGCGCCATGCCGAGAAGCGTTGCCGCATAAGCCACCACATCTTGGGGCGAGGCCGGTTCATCATCGCACACACTATAGGCGCGCCCGGCTTGCGGTTTTGCCATGGAGGCCAGCAAAATCGTTGCAACATCTTCAACATGAATGCGCGAAAAAACTTGCCCGGCTTTGTCTATGCGCCGCGCCGTGCCGGCTTTCAAAGCGGCGAATTGATTGCGCCCGGGGCCATAAATACCGGCAAGGCGAAAATAATGCATCGGCAGATGAAGCGTTTTGGCCAACGCTCCCCAAGCGGCTTCAGCCGCGACGCGGCGTTGACCGCGTTCACCAAGCGGCCCTGGCGGCGTATCCTCATCAATCCATGCGCCCTCATGGTCGCCATAAACGCCGGTAGTTGACAAATAACCGAGCCATTTCATCTGCTCAGCTGTTTCTTGCAAGGCCGGTTGCAAAAGCGGCAGGGCCGGATCGCCCGTCGCGTCAGGGGCGGCCGATAAAACAATATGACTGACCCCGTCCAGTGCTGCGGTTGATAGCGGCGCGCCCTCCAGCATTAGCGGGGCGATACTCAGCCCCTGCAAGCGCGCCGCTTTTTCTTCATCACGGCAGGTCGCGGACATGCGCCAGCCTTGTGCGGCCAAAAGCGGCGCCACATATTGCGAGCAATAGCCGAAGCCGAAAAATAAAATATGCTTGCTCATGCGTCCGCCAGTGCTGCCACTTCTTGCTGAACCAAGGCGCTGTCATCATCGCGCATTTTTTCCGCCAATGTTTTGTTAGCTGCAATATCCATTTGTGCCATGGCCCAAACTGCGCTGGCGCGCACCACATCGGAAACATCATCGAGCCGCGCTTCAATTGCTTCAATATGCGCTGCCTCCGGCTGTGCCATATTGCCCAAAGCGATAAGCACATTGCGTATAAAATTATCGCGCCCACTGCGCTTGACCGGCGTGGCGGCAAAAAATTGCCGAAACGCGGCATCATCCAATTGGCTCAGCGCAATCAAATCGGGGCGGTCATAATCAGCTTGCATGGCCAGCTTCATCTCTTCGCTGCTTTGGGCAAATTTATTCCATGGGCAAACCGCCAAGCAATCATCGCAGCCATAAATACGATTGCCCATAAGCGGGCGCAAATCGCGGTCAATCATGCCGTCATGCTCAATGGTCAGATAAGATATGCAGCGCCTTGCATCGAGCTGATAGGGAGCGGGAAAGGCATTGGTCGGGCAAATATCCAGACAGGCCGTGCAGGCACCGCAATGGTCGTCCTCCGGCGCATCGGGCATCAGTTTAAGCGTGGTGAAGACCGACCCCAAAAACAACCAGGAACCAAACTGGCGCGACACCAAATTCGTGTGCTTGCCCTGCCAACCCAAACCGGCGCGCATGGCCAGCGGCTTTTCCATGACCGGTGCCGTGTCGACAAAGACTTTAACCTCTGCCTGCATTTTATCGACCAGCCAACGGGCCAGCACCTTCAATTTCTTTTTTATGACATCATGATAATCGCGCCTTTGCGCATAGACCGAAATTACCCCCTTGTCGTCATCTTTCAAGGCCGCCAACGGGTCGCATTCGGGGCCGTAATTGACCCCCAGCATGATCACGCTTTGCGCCTCAGGCCATAATTCTTGAGGCGCGGCGCGCGCTCCCACACGACTTTCCATCCAGTCCATTTGCCCGTGATGGCCGGCCGCGATAAAATTTCGCAAGCCCTGACCGGCTTTGGCATCGCTTTCGGCGCTGACAATATGACAAGCGTCAAAACCCTGCGCCGCCGCTGCGTCACATATTTTTTCTTTCAACTGGGCTGCCGCCGTCACTTTCAAAAATCCAAATCGGCGTAATAGGGCGGCGGGCGCATGCCGGCGACATGGTCTGCCAAAAGCGGGCGAAAAGATGGACGCGATTTAATCCGTGCATAAAAATCGCGCACCACAGGCCATAATTTCCACGGCACATCGCCGGTATAATCGAGGCAGGACAAATGCGCCGCGGCGGCAAAATCGGCGAGGCTCAATTCGCCGCCGGCCAGCCAGTCGCGGGTTTGCAAAAGATAGGTCAAATATTCCAAATGCAGGTCGAGATTGTGCAAGCCGACGCGCACCGTCGCCATATCGGGCCCACCGCCGCCATCATCTGCGCCCATAAAACGACGGTCGATTTTTTCATAAGTGATGAGACGGCCGACTTCGGCATAAAATTTATCGTCGAACCAGGCCGATAAGCGGCGCACTTCAGCGCGCGCCAGGCCGCTGGACGGTAAAAGCGCGGTCGCGCCGCCTTTTTCTTCCAACCATTCCGAGATGGCATAATGGCCCGACACTGCGCCCGCCTCGCCCACCAAAACCGGTACTTCGCCGGATGGGTTGAGCATGAGGAAATCCAAGCGTCTTTCCCATGGCCGCTCTTCGACATATTCAACGGCGAATTTTTTCTCAGCCAGAAGCAACCTTATTTTGCGCGAGAAGGGACATATGGGTTGGTGGAATAGCGTGGCCATAGTTTGAAATTACGCCGTTTTGGGGAAGCTGAGCAAGCGAAACCCGCTTGCTGATAGGGCGCGGCGCAGGTTAATTTGGCACATGGCTTTTGACCAACTTCTTCTACTCGCTGCCATTCAAGGCATTACCGAATTCATTCCGGTCTCATCATCGGGGCATTTGGTTCTAGCGCATGAATGGGGCGGCACGGCGCAAGCCGACGCGCTATCTTTTGCCGTGCTGGATGTGGCGCTGCATTTGGGCACATTGGCGGCCGTGCTGGTTTATTTTCGTCAAGATGTTGTGCGTTTGGCCATGGGCGCGTGGGACGTGTTGCTGGCGCAACATACCGCGCCGCGCCAAGAAGCGCTCAATATGGTCTATGCCACTGTGCCGGTTTTGCTGGCTGCGGCTTTACTATTGGGTCTCGGGCTGATTGACGCTTTGCGCACACCGGAAACTGTCGCTTGGGCCAGTATTTTATTTGCCGTGCCGCTTTATTTGGCCGACCGCTATAGTGCCTCGCTCAAAGCGGTGCAGGATATGGCGGCGCGCCCTGCCTTATTGATGGGACTGGCGCAAATGCTGGCGCTTATTCCCGGTGCCAGCCGTGCTGGTGTGACCATTATGGCCGGTCGTGCGCTCGGCTTTTCGCGCGAGGCGGCGGCGCGCTACTCCATGCTCATGGCGATGCCGGTGATTTTGGTTTTCGCGCTTTCCGGTCTGCTCGATTTATGGGCAGCTCGTAATTTCGCCGCTTTAGGCACTGCGCTTTTGGGGGCGGTGCTGGCCGCGCTTTTTGCCCTTGCCAGCATTGATATATTTCTGAAATTGACGCGCCGCCTATCGCTTTTGCCTTTTGTGCTCTATCGCATCGTGCTGGGCGCGGTGATTTTGCTGGTGATGTGAGTTCACTCAGCTCGGTTTTTTGCCATGCGGGCGAAAGCGCGCCAAATAATCCAATTCACCGGCAATCGGGCGCGCTGTAATGCCAAGTGCGGCCAGGTCGCGATCAGCAAAATCCACCCCGACAATATTGTCGCTTTTCAAAAGAATAATCTGATCCGGGGTCAAAAGCGGCTGTAAGCCGACCAGCGTTGAAAATTGCGCAATGGCGGCAATCATTGAGGCGGCGAAAAACGGCAGGGGCAGCAAAAGCCGGTTGCGGCCGGTCTCTTGATTGAGCATTTCCATTAATTCCTTGAAGCTGAAAATATCGGGCCCACCGATTTCATAAATGCCCGACGTCGCTTCGTTCAAACACGCCGCCACCGCCTCAGCGACATCAAAAACCGAGACCGGCTGATATCGCGTCTCCCCCCCGCCAATCAAAGGCAAGGCCGGGGCCAGCATGGCCATAGCGGCAAAGCGATTGAAAAAATCATCTTCCGGCCCGATGACAATCGAGGGACGCAAAATATGCGCTTGCGGCATGAGTTCCAAAACCGCCGCTTCGCCGGTCGCTTTGCTTTGCGCATAAGATGAGGCGCTGTTAGCATCGGCGCCAATGGCTGAAATATGCACCATATGGGCAATCTCACATTTGGCCGCGGCATCGGCAATCAGCGCCGCGCCGCGCGCCTGCACGGCGTCAAATTTCTGCTTGCCGCTTTCATATAGAATGCCGACCGCATTAATCACCGCGTCAGCCCCTTTGAGAGCGCCGTTTATACTGTCCGTATCGCGAATATTGGCCTGCACGATCTCAATCTGTCCCGGCGTGCCATTGGTTTTCAAAAACAGGGCCTCATTGGGCCGTCGCGTGGCAATGCGCAGGCGATAGCCGTCTTTGCTCAAGCGCCGCACAATATGGCGACCAAGAAATCCGGTGCCGCCGAAAACGGTGATAAGGGCATTTTGGGGAAGCGGTTCTAAGGCGGACATGCGTGTCTTTCCTCGCTGACAATCTAACTTATCTTGGCTCGTTACTTAATATATGTTCCGGCACGGGTGAAGAAAAAAGACAAAACAGGCGCAGATTTTCGTTGCTTGACTTTTACCGGAGCGCCGCCTAAACGAAATGTCTCTAAGGCCCAGGTGGCGGAATTGGTAGACGCGCTAGCTTCAGGTGCTAGTGTCCGTATGGACGTGGAAGTTCGAGTCTTCTCCTGGGCACCATTTTCAAGTTTCAAGAACCGTGTTTCACGATCCAAGCCACTGATCTTCAGGCATATTTGTTTGAGGAGCAGAGATCATGGTTTTTACGGTGGAACGGATGGTAAACCAAAATGCGATTATCTAATCAAGAAAACCAAAATGCAGGAGATGGCGACCAGCCATAGCAAAAAGCCATATCGCAAAAAGGCTGGGGCAAGTTTCAGCTCCATAAACTGATAGCCAATAACCCAAATTTTGACACAGGCCGTTATAAAAATTGCCGTGGTGGTGCCGCTGGCCATTTTCTGCTCACCCTCGGCGAGCCACCAAGCCAGCATGGTTACCGCTACAAGTAGAAGCCATGCCCATGTCATCAAACTTAATCCAATAATTTGCTTTGATTGGTTCATAAAAATCACACCAGATAGAACAGGGCAAACAACATGATCCACAGCAAATCGACTAAGTGCCAAAAAATGGCCCCGCTTTCCAGCCCGCGTTGTGATTCCTGGGTAAACGGGGATTGTGATTTTTTGTGCAGAAAGCCGAGTACGACCACGCCGACAAACACATGAATTGCGTGAATGGCCGTGAACACGAAGAAATACATAAAAAAATCATTGGTCATCGGGGTCAGCCCGCCAGAGACCTTGGCATTCCATTCAAAGACTTTGTTTATAAGAAATATAACACCGGACAAAATTGCTAGCCGGAACCAGATGCGATTATCCTGGCCATCGTTTAATCGATAACGCTCAACACCGATTGCCACGAAAAAAGAGCCGGTGAGCAAAAGCAGTGTATTAGCAAGGCCGAACCTCAAATCAAGCGTGCTGCGCGCGCTTGAAAACACGTCTCCCTGTTCCTGATTGCCGATAGCAATCAGGATAAAAAACAGGGAAAAAACCAACAGGTCACCTGCTACAAATGCCCAGATACCGGGTTCCCCCGGTATCTGGGTCTGCGTTTTGCTTTTATCATTCAAAGGATGAACAACCGCTGCAAGCTCTAGCTATTTTCGTCATGTGCAATCCTGATCATCACCCAGGACATAATAGCTATCCAAACAAAGAAAGCGATAAACGGCAGGTACATGGCGACAATGCCATGCCAGGAAAACGGCCCGTCTTTGAAAAATATAACCATTTGGCCCGGCGCAAAGAGCAAGGCTGCCCATAAATTAACATAAGCTACCCACCGCGGAAATGGCTCTCTTCCCGGCTCAGAGAAAAAGATAGGCAGAGCAATTAGCACGCACCAGCCACCAAATAGGGGCACCGAGAACAGCGCCAAGAAGTAGGCAAAGTCAGCCCACATGAGCAATATCGATGGCTCGTAGGTATCTGGTCGAAACACCATTAGCGACCAGGCAAAAGCCACCAGCAAAGCGATGGTGGTGCCGCCTGCGGCAAATACAATTTGGACG
>MDTG01408214.1_pt1 | contig 17403 bp, 15 predicted proteins | sample 811421 | NCBI WGS metagenome assembly MDTG01 (sample SAMN05326645, study PRJNA326480) | marine metagenome | isolation source: seawater | place: Pacific Ocean: South East | collected 2011
AAACTCCTGCTCAAAATGAGCAGGCTAGCGTTCAAACATGGGTCAGTTCTTAGTGGAAAAATCCCCCAATCCCGGGTCACTTCTCAACGAAAATCAACAGCCGGGACGGATGCCGAAGGCTATGGCGGGTTCAATGACCAGGTGGATAACCACTATCTGAAGACATTTGGCTCCGCGATCCTGCTCGCGGTTATCGGCGCCGGCATCGACATGGCCGTCCCGCAAAACACCAACCCGTTCAACAACGGAAATAGCGCAGAGGATGCCGCACGGCGGAATTTCGCGGAGACCTTCGGACGGGTCGCAGAACGGACGATCAACAAGAATCTCGAAGTCCAGCCGACGCTTGAAATCCGGCCGGGGTACAAGTTCAACGTCCTTGTCGATCAGGACATCATCTTTCCCGGAATCTATCGCGGGCGGGGGGAGGAGTGAAGGATCGGTGGGAATCAGGATTTTCGGCCGCGATTGGTGACAGAGTCGTTGCCGAGCGAATCCAACACCCAGGACATGTCAGTGCGTTGCACGCCAGCCAAATCAACGTCGGGTGGCTGTCCCTCTAGCGAAGTTCAGATCCATCGCTCCCATGACGCCGATCAGTTTATCCAAGACGATTGCGGAACAGCCACGCAGCGAGCGGCAAGGTGACGGCGGCCACAGCCAGCAATGGCAAGAAATTGGAGGCGATATCGCCGAAGGTGGCGCCTTCCAGATAGACGCGGCGGACAATATCGATCCCGAAGCGCAACGGGTTCACATAGGTTGCGACTTGCAGTATCGCCGGCATGTTGCGCACGGGCGTCAGCAGGCCCGACAAGAGCATCAGGGGCATGACCAGCATGAAAGTATAGAGCATGGCCTGCTGCATGGTGAGCGAGACCGCGGAGATTGACAGACCGATCCCGACAGACGCCACCGTGAAGCAGAAAAGCCCGAAATACAGCAGCCATACCGACCCGTTCATCGGAATCTGGAACCAGAAAAGGATGATCAGAAAGATGATCGTCGACTGGATCAGGCCGATAAAGATCGACGGAAGTGCTTTCCCGATCAGGATCTGCAACGGCGTCAGCGGCGTCACCAGCAACTGGTCAAAGGTTCCCTGTTCACGCTCGCGGGCAACCGACAGGGCGGCGAGCATGAGCGTCTGGATCATGCTGAGCGAAGCGATCAGCGCCGGCATCATGTTCCAGCGGGATTCAAGATTGGGATTGAACCAGGAACGGCGGACGATGGTGATGGAGGACCTGTTGCCGAGCGTTTGATTGTAGGAGGTCACGATCGACGAGACATAGGCCGCGGCGGCGCCGGCCGTCGACGAGTTGCGCCCGTCGAGGATGACCTGAAGCGGCGCCTGCTGGTTTGCCGCCAGACGCGCCTCGAAATCCGATGGGATGCTGACGACGAGAAGGGCGTCACCCTTGTCGATCACGCCTGCGATCTGGTCGGATGACGTCAGTGTCGCAACACGCTCGAACACGCCGGTTCCGTCAAGCCGGGCCAGCAGTTGCGTTGCGGTCGCACCCCGGCTGTGGTCCAGGACCGCATAGGGCACATGCGTCAAGTCGTACGTCGCGCCATAACCGAAGAGCAATGCCTGCAGCAGGGCGGGTGCGAAGAGCAGCACGCGGCTGGACGGGTCCTTGACCAGCGCGAGGAGCTCCTTTCGGAACAACGCCAGCGTCCGGAAGAAATAGGTGATCACCGGGTTCATCGCGTCAGTCCAGCTTCTTCCTGAGCGAACGACGGGTCAGCCCGATCAGGACGACGGCGTAAAGCGCGAGGATGGCGCAATCGCGCAGGATATCGGGCCAGTAGTTGCCGGCCAGAAAGAGCGTCTTGATCAATCCCATGAAATGCGTGGCGGGAAGAACCTGGCTGATGATCTGAATGACCACGGGGACGTTGCGCAGGTCGAAGACGAAGCCTGACAGCATCATCGCGGGCATGAAGCTGGTGAGAAGCGCCATCTGGCTGGCGGCGAACTGGTTGCGCGTCGCGGCAGAGATGAACAGCCCGAGGCTGAGCGAGACCATCAGATAGAGAAGCGACGAGACGATGATGACGGGGAGCGAACCACGCATCGGAACATGGAACAGATACTTCGCGGCGAGCAGGCACATGATCAGGTCGATGCCGCCGATCACGACATAGGGCGCGAGCTTGGCCAGCACGAGTTCCAGCGGCCTAACCGGAGTGACGAAAAGCGATTCCAGCGTTCCCCGCTCCCATTCGCGCGCCACCAGCAGCGAGGTCAGGAAGGCACCGATCAGCGTCATCACCAGCACCAGCAGTCCCGGAACGAGATACCAGGTGCTCTCGCCGGCTTCGTTGAACCATGTCCTCTGCACGATGGTGATGTTCGGCGCCGCGGTCGGTTTGTTGCCTGCCTGGTCGGCCAGCTGTTGGGTCGGTATCGCAAGCGCCCCGGCGACATAACCTTCCATCGTCGAAGCGGTATTTGAATCGACACCGTTGAGAAGCAACTGCAATTGCGCATCGCCTGCAGCCAGCCGCCGGGAGAAATCGATTGGTACGCGCAGGATCGCATCGGTCTGGCCGGCCCGGATCATACGCGCGGCCTCAGCCATCGAGGTTACCCAGCTCGGCGCGAGATAGGGCGAGCCTTGCAGCCCGGAGACAACATTACGGGCGGTCGGCGAGCTGTCCTCGAGCACCACCGTCACACGCGCGTCCTTCACGTCGAAGGACAGGCCGTAGCCGAACAAAAGGATCAGCACGACCGGCAGCACGAGCCCGACGACCAGGTTGCTGCGATCGCGCAGCATCTGTCGGGTTTCCTTGCGCGTCAGCGCGACGAGGCGCGTGGAAAAGCCGGATTCGCTCATGCCGCCTTCTCCTTGTTCTCACGGGCGGCGCGACCCTGCTCGACGATCGCGATAAAGGCGCTGTTCATGTCGGCGCCAGCATCGCCCGCCTGCTCACGCACCTCGCGCGGCGTGCCGAGCGCCAGCATCTCGCCGGCGTCCTGAATGGCGATGCGGTCGCAGTATTCCGCTTCCTCCATGAAATGCGTGGTGATGATGATCGTCACCCCGCTCACGGCGAGCGACGTAATGGTGCGCCAGAAGGCCCGGCGGGCAAGCGGATCGATTCCGCTCGTCGGCTCATCCAGAAAGAGGATCTCCGGCTGGTGCAGCAGGCCGGTCGCCATGGCGAGGCGCTGCTTGTAGCCGGCGGGCAGGATGCCGCTTTGGGCCGCGGGATCGAGGCTGAACTGTTCGATCGACGCGGATATGCGGTTGCGCAACGCCTTTCCGCTCAAGCCGTAGGCGCCGCCGAAGAATTCGAGGTTCTCGCGCACGGACAGATTGCCGTAGAGCGCGAACTTCTGCGAGACGTAGCCGATCCGTGCACGTGCCGCGGCGCGTGCGCTGCGAAGGTTCAATCCTGCGACCTCCAGATGACCGCTGGTCGCCGGCAACAGGCCGCAAAGCATCCGGAAGGTCGTGGTCTTGCCCGCGCCGTTTGGGCCGAGCAGGCCGAAAATCTCGCCGCGCGCGACATCGAAGGAGGTGGCGGCAACCGCTGTAAAATCGCCGAACTTGCGCACAAGATCGCGCACGACGATGACCGGCTTGCCGTCATCTTTCGCGGTATGGGCAGCGGATTTCTCCAGTTCCTCCTTCGGCGTGGTCTTAGTTTCCGTTTCGCCTTCCTCTTCCCGCAGGAGCATCATGAAGGCGTCTTCCAGCTCTTCCGCGCGGGGCTCGACCGAAGTGCCATCGAGCAGGTCGTTCAGTCGCGCCTGCTCCGCCTCGGGCTGGCGAATGAAGCGCACATTGCCGCCCTTCGGCACCGCGTCGATGATCAGCTCGGGGACGTCGATCAACCGGGCCTGGAGTTGGCGCGCGGGCATATCCACGGGCGTCGCCGCCGTGAAAGTCAGGCCTTGCGCCCGCTTGCTCAAGGCGTCGGGAGCGCCGTCGGCCAGCAGCTTTCCCTTGTGCATCACGAAGACCTGCGCGCAGCGCTCGGCCTCGTCCATGTAAGCGGTGCTGACGATGACGCTGAGCTTCTCGTCGTCGATGAGTTGCTGCACGATCTTCCAAAGATCGCGGCGCGACAGCGGATCGACGCCGACGCTCGGCTCGTCGAGCAGAAGAAGGTCGGGAGAGCGCACCAGCGTGCAGGCAAGCCCGAGCTTCTGCTTCATGCCTCCGGAGAGCTTGCCGGCCGGCCGATCGGTGAAGCGCGCCATGTCCGTCACCTCGAGCATGCGCGCAAAGCGTTCCTGACGTTCGTCATGGGGAACGCCATGAAGGTCGGCATAAAGGTCGAGATTCTCCTGAACGCTCAGGTCCTCGTAGAGTCCGAAGCGCTGCGGCATATAGCTGATGCGGTCTTGAACCGATTGCGGATCGGCAGCGACGTCGATGCCCAATACACGCAGGGAGCCGGCGTCGGGCTTCAGGAGTCCGGCCAACATGCGCATGAGCGTCGTCTTGCCGGCTCCGTCCGGCCCGACAAGCGCCGTCAGTTCACCGGCCTGCACCGACAGCGAAATCCCGTCGACCGCGGCGATCTCGCCGCCATCGGGGCCCTGGAAGGTCTTGCGGAGGTTCTCGACCGTAACGGTCAAGTTCTGATCGCTCATGAAGCCGTCTCTTTGGGCACGGCCCCGGTCGATATCCGGACCGTCGCCGGCTGGCCAAGACGCAGAACGTTGTCGGTGTCGGAGACGACGATGCGCACCTCATAGACGAGATTGGTGCGAAGCTCCTCGGTCTGCACCGACTTCGGCGTGAACTCGGCAACCGACGAAATGTATCCGATCTTGCCGTCGACTGGCCGATCGGGATGGCTGTCGGTGAAGACGCGGGCCTCCATGCCGGGCCTGATCCTGCCGAGGTCCGGTTCGCTGACGTATACGCGCACCCATTTCGGTTCGGTGAGCGCCAGCGAGAACACGGCCGACGAGGGGGTCACTATGTCGCCGGGTTCATGCAGGCGAGAACGGACGACGGCATCGACCGGTACGCGAAGCTGGCCTTGGTCGATCTGGTGTTTCAAGAGCGCGAGATTGGCTTCCGCCGCCTTCAGTTGCGCTTCGGCACCGGCGATGTCCTCGGCTCGGGGGCCGGCTTGCGCAAGTTCGAGCGCTGCCCGCAGTTCATTGACCTTCGCCCGGGCGACCTGCGCATCCGCGCGCCGCTGATCTACGGTTTGCTGGGTGATCGCACCGCTTGCGGAACGCTGCAGGTCCGTCGCACGGGCGTAGTCCTGATCGGCACGCGTCGCCGACGCCTCGGCCGACGCGAGTTGGGCGCGTGCTTGCTCGATCTCCTCCGGGCGTGAGCCGTTGCGCAGGCGCAGCAGCGTTTGTCGCTGCGCCTCAACCTGACTTGCGGCCTGTTCGGCTTGGAGCGTCAGGGTCTTTGTATCGAGCAGGCCGATGATCTGCCCGGCCGTCACCCGATCGCCTTCCTCGACGCGCAACTCGGTGATCCGGCCGCCATTGTCGAAGGCGAGCGAAACCTGGCGGATGTCGACATTGCCGAAAACCGTCAATTCATTCGGATCGGCGCTGCTGCGATGGCTCCACCAGTACCAGCCGCCGGCGGCGAGCGCGGCTATCAGCAGGAGAATCACCGGGACTTTCTTCATGGCGCGGAGCCTTTGGACAACGCGGATGGCCGCGACAGCAAAGAGACTAAATCTAAATTGAATTTAGAGTTCCTGGCCGCTAAAGTCGAGACCGGCATGTGAGGAAATCGAGTTTGACGCCCGTCTTCCCGCCTATCGTTGTGGGTGCGTCCCATCCGCCCGAAGAGGTTCCTGGCACGGTACGCAGGGGCCGGCGCTGTCCCCTGTCCAAATCGCGCCCTGCCTTGGAACATCCGGCCGGCACTGACAGGGGACGTCCTGAGTTTCGTCGAACTTGGATTCTTCTTGCCGTTGCGATAGCGCTCGCAGGATGCGCCACCCGGCCAGGCCCTGAGACGCTTGATCCCGTTGTGGGCCGCACCGCGGGTGCAAAGGCGATCACCGTCTTTGCCGTGACCGATCGTTCCCCGGCAGGCACCACGCCTGCCTTCGGAGCCGGGCGTGGTGCGTTGACCTACGAGCAGTTCACGATGGAGGCAGTCGGATCGGCCGCCGCCGGCAGGGCCGGGGCATCCGCGCTTTCCCGCGAAGGCGATCCTTCAAAAGACTTCATGACTGTCGGGCGGCAGGAGCTTGACCGGAAAACATTCGAGGCGAGCGTCAATCGAATGCGGAAAGCCGAGAGCGACGACGTCGTCGTGTTCGTTCATTCACAATTACAGCTATCAGGAAGCGGTGTTCCGGCTTGCGCAGCTGAGGGCAGAGGCGGGCGCTCAGGCTGTGCCCGTCCTATTCTCCTGGCCCTCGCAGGCCGACTTCAGAGGCTACGTCGCCGATCGGGATTCGGCGACCTACGCTCGTGACGACCTGGTTCAGCTTCTTACGATGCTCAGTCGTTCCCGGCCAAAGGGCCGCGTCACTGTCATAGGCCACAGCATGGGCGCATGGCTCGTCATGGAAGCGCTGCGCCAGTTGAGGCTCCAGGGCCGGAATGATGTCATCGCAGGGCTTCGGGTGGGGCTTGCCTCCCCCGATATCGATGTGGACGTTTTCCGTGCGCAGTCTGCCGTCGTCGGGCGATTGTCACCCCCTTTGACGGTGCTCGTCTCGCCCAACGATCGCGCTCTAGCCGTGTCGAGCCGAATCGCCGGGGGTAACCCCCGTCTCGGTTCGGCAAGGGTGGACGATCCGGAGATACAGAAGATTCCGCTCCTCAACGGTATGCAGATCATCGATATCGCCTCGCTGCCTGCCAGCGATGGCTTCAACCACGACCGCTTCGTGACCTTGGCCGCCCGGTATTCGACCGCGGAGCAGGGCAGCAGGGTGGGCGAGGTCAGGCAGGCCGGCGTCTTTCTGCTCGATGCGACAGGCCGCATCCTGTCGGCTCCGTTCAGCGGAACAGCGCAAATCATTTCGGGGAGGCGGTAGCTATCGCGATGGCCGCCGGGCCGAAGGATGAGTTTTGCAACGAGTGGATGCCATGAAGAAGACAGTTCGCACGCAACGCACCGATGGGGGGGTAACTCATAGCCGCATCCTGGATATGGCTGGCGAACTGTTTGCATCGACGGGTTTTGCAGAAACGACAAACAAGATGATCGCGGCGAAAGCCGGAGTGGATCTTGCCTCGATCAACTATCACTTCGGCAGCCGCAACGGCCTCTATCAGGCCGTGCTGGTGGAGGCTCATCGACGGCTCGTGAGCGTCGAGAGCCTGCAGCAACTGGCCTCGACCGACTTGTCGGCGCGAGAACGGCTGAAAGCGCTTATCCAAATGCTAGTGGAAAACGCTACCTCCGAGCACAGCTGGCACGCACGGGTTCTTAGCCGCGAGTTTCTGTCACCTACCTCCAATCTTCGGGCGCTGATCGAGAGCGAGGTACCGCCTAAGCTGGCGTCCATTCTCAATATCATCGAAGACATCACGGCAATCCCGTCCGGCGATCCAGCCTTACTGCGCTGCCTTGCCAGCGTCATAGCCCCTTGCGCGATGCTGCTGGTCGTCGGGCGAAACGTCTCTCCCGTCGCGGACGAAATACGCGGGATGCCGACCGAGGATCTAGTGGAGCATCTCTACGGTTTTGCGCTCGGCGGGCTTGAGGCGGTTGGTCACCATCGATCGCGCCCCGAGATTGAAAAATGAACGCTGTGCTCGGCGCCAGTGCTCACGATGGCGTCTCTCGATGTCCCGGTGAATTGCTCATCAGAGGCCTATTTGCGAGCGCGCTACCTCTCGCAACAGCTTGTCGAGATTCTCTGCCCGGTCGAGCGTATGCCAACGCGCATCGAGGAAATCGAGCGGGTCATCTTCGAGGCGCATTCTCAAAGTCGACGGCGGCGGTGCGGAGAAGCATCTTAGGGAAAAGCACCGGTGATAATAGATGATACTGACGACCGTCCCCGGCGTCTTTGAGGCGTCTGATTAAGGCCTTCATTGCGATGCGGCGAACTCAGACGGATTTGGTCACCAAGCGGCTCAGTTGGATCCCCTAAGCCTAAGCGCATTGCCGATAACGCTGACCGATGAAAGCGCCATCGCGGCCGCGGCGATGATCGGCGAGAGCAGCACTCCGAAAACGGGATAGAGCACGCCCGCCGCGACCGGCACACCGGCGGCGTTGTAGATGAAGGCGAAGACCAAATTCTGGCGGATATTGTGCATCGTCGCCTCGGACAGGCGCCGCGCCTTAACGATGCCCATGAGATCGCCCCTGAGCAAAGTCACCCCGGCGCTTTCGATGGCGACGTCCGTCCCTGAGCCCATGGCGATACCGACATCGGCGGCCGCGAGCGCGGGAGCGTCGTTTACGCCATCTCCGGCCATCGCGACCACGCGGGCTTGGGATTTGAGCCGGGCGACGACCGCGCTCTTCTGGTCGGGCAAGACATCGGCCTCGACCTCGTCGATACCGAGGCGGCGGGCCACTGCCTCTGCTGTGGTGCGGTTGTCGCCTGTCAGCATAACGATGCGGATGCCGTCGGCATGAAGCGCCTTCAGCGCCTCGGCCGTCGTCGCCTTGATCGGATCGGCGATGGCGAAGATGCCGCCGGCCCTGTCGTCGACACCTATATAGATCGCAGTGGCACCGTCATGGCGGAGCGCATCGGCCTGGCCCGACAGCGCCGCGGTGTCGATGCCGTTCTCCTGCAGGAAGGCGGCGTTGCCGAGCACGATCCGCCGGCCGTCGACCGTGCCGAGCGCGCCCTTGCCGGTCGGGGAATCAAAATCCGAGACGGGCGGGACGGCGAAGCCCCGCCTTTCGGCGGCGGTCACGATGGCGAGCGCCAGCGGATGCTCCGAGGCCGTCTCGACCCCGGCGGCGAGCCGCAGGATATCATCCTCCGCGAAGCCTTTCGCAGCGACGATCCCGGTGACGGCGGGCTTGCCTTCGGTCAGCGTGCCGGTCTTGTCGACGACGAGCGTGTCGACCTTCTCCATGCGCTCAAGCGCTTCGGCGTTCTTGATGAGCACGCCGAGGGCAGCGCCCTTGCCGACGCCGACCATGATCGACATCGGCGTTGCGAGACCGAGCGCGCAGGGGCAGGCGATGATCAGCACCGAGACCGCGGCAACGAGGCCATAGGCGAAACGCGGCTCCGGACCCCAGAGCGCCCAGCCGACGAAGGCGAGGAGCGCGACGAGCATCACAACCGGCACGAACCATCCCGAGACCTGGTCGGCCATGCGCTGAATCGGGGCGCGCGAACGCTGAGCCTCGGAGACCATCTGGACGATGCGGGCGAGCATGGTGTCGCGACCGATCTTCTCCGCACGGATGACCAGTGCGCCAGTCTGGTTCAGCGTGCCGCCGACGACGCGGTCGCCGGCCGTGCGGGTGACGGGCATGGACTCGCCGGTGACCATGGATTCGTCGAGCGAGGAGCGGCCGTCCTCGACCAGCCCGTCCACCGGCACCGTCTCGCCCGGCCGCACCCGCAGCCTGTCGCCGATCGCCACTGCCTCGACCGGCACGTCTTCTTCCGCGTCTACGTCGGTGAGGCGCCGCGCGGTCTTCGGCGCGAGATCGAGCAGCGCCCGGATCGCGCCGGAGGTCTGCTCGCGGGCGCGCAGTTCCAGCACCTGTCCAAGCAGCACCAGAACGGTGATGACCGCCGCCGCCTCGAAATAGACCGCGACCGAACCGTCGGCAGCGCGAAACGCGCCGGGGAAGATGCCGGGCGCCAGCGTGGCGACGACGCTGTAGATCCAGGCGACGCCCGTGCCCATGGCGATCAGCGTGAACATGTTGAGGCTGCGGTTGGTGAGCGAGGCGAAGGCCCGCTCGAAGAACGGCCAGCCCGCCCACAGCACGACCGGCGTCGCCAGCGCGAACTGGACCCAGGTCGAGACCGCCGGCGGCACGAGATGATGCAGCAACGGAACGAGGTGGGAGCCCATCTCCAGCGCGAAGACCGGTACGGTCAGCGCCAGGCCGATCCGGAAGCGGCGCGTCATGTCGGCGAGTTCGGGGCTCGGGCCGGCATCGGTGTTCGCCACCAGCGGCTCCAGCGCCATGCCGCAGATCGGGCAGCTTCCGGGTCCGTCGCGCCGGATCTTGGGGTGCATCGGGCAGGTCCAGATCGTGCCCTCGGGAGCGGATTCCGCTATGGCCGCCGCATGATGATGGGCGTGCGCGCCGTCGTGATCGCCAGGGGGGCCGGCATGGTGATGGTGCGAATTTGCGTGAGCATCTTTGCCGGTGGAGGCGACGGCCGCATCAGCAGCGCCGTGATGCCCGCCGCCGCCATGGTCATGCGCGGGGTGCCTATGCTCGTCAGACGGCATGTTGCGTCCTTTTCCCGGAATGGCCGATTTCGCCGGGATCGACAGCCCTTGTTATCGTCCAGGCGCGTTGAGGTCTGCCCGCGTGGCTCCTCCTGCTTCCGGAAGAGTGGTGCCTAGCATCGCAACTCATGTGGAGCAGACCTTGATCTCGATCAGGTGCTGAGGAGCGATGCGCCACCGGGCCCTCACGCGGTTCCAGGCCAGCGCCAGTCGCGCACCTCCGGCATGTCGACGCCGTGCTCGCGGATATAGCGCCCGTGCTCGATCAGCTTGTCGCGGATCGCCTGCTTGGCATAGACGGCGCTCGCCCCGAGTTTAGAGACCCGGTCGATGACGTCGGCAACGAGATGGAAGCGGTCGAGACGGTTGCGCACGACCATGTCGAAGGTCGTCGTCGTCGAGCCCTCCTCCTCGTAACCGCGGACGTGCATGTTGGCGTGGTTGGTGCGCTTGTAGGCGAGCCGGTGGATCAGCCAGGGATAGCCGTGATAGGCGAAGATCACGGGCTTGTCGGTGGTGAACAGCGCGTCGAAATCCGGGTCGGTCAAGCCATGGGGATGCTGCGATTTCGGCTGCAGCGTCATCAGGTCGACGACGTTGACGACGCGCACCTTCAGCTCCGGGACATGCTCGCGCAGCAAGGTGACGGCGGCGAGCGTCTCCAGGGTCGGCACGTCGCCCGCGCAGGCCATCACGACGTCGGGCTCTTCGCCGCGATCATTGCTGGCCCATTCCCAGATGCCGATGCCTTGCGTGCAGTGCTTGATGGCGGCATCCATGTCGAGCCATTGCGGCGACGGCGCCTTGCCGGCGACGATGACGTTGATCCGGTCCCAGCTCCGCAGGCAGTGATCGGTGACGTGGAGCAGGGTGTTGGCGTCGGGTGGCAGGTAGACCCGCACGATATCGGCCTTCTTGTTGACGACATGGTCGATGAAGCCGGGGTCCTGATGGCTGAAGCCGTTATGGTCCTGCTGCCAGACATGGGAGGTCAGCAGGTAGTTCAGCGAGGCGATCGGCCGCCGCCAAGGCACCTCCTTGGCCATCTTCAGCCATTTCGCATGCTGGTTGAACATGGAATCGACAATGTGGATGAAAGCCTCGTAACAGGAGAACAGGCCGTGACGGCCGGTCAGGAGATAGCCTTCGAGCCAGCCCTGGCAGAGATGCTCGCTCAGGATCTCCATGACGCGGCCGTCCAGGGCCAGATGGTCGTCTTCCGGGATCGTCTCGGCGTTCCAGGCTCGGTCCGTGACCTCGAACAGCGCCTGCAGCCGGTTCGAGGCGGTCTCGTCGGGGCCGAAGACGCGGAAGTTGCGGCTCGCCTGGTTGGCTTTCATCACGTCGCGCAGGAAGGCGCCCATCACCCGCGTCGCCTCGGCTGTGGAGCCCCCGGGCCTCTCCACTACGACGGCGAGGGTCGTGAAGTCGGGCATTCTCAGCGGCTTCTTGAGCGCGCCGCCATTGGCGTGCGGGTTTGCGCTCATGCGCTTTTTGCCTGATGGGGCTAGCGCGGCGATCTCGAGCCGGAGCGCGCCGGCCTCGTCGAACAGCTCCTCCGGCCGGTAGCTGCGCAGCCAGTCTTCGAGCAGCTGCAGATGCCCGGCCTTCGCCATGTCGCTGAAAGGTACCTGATGGGAGCGCCAGAAGCCTTCGGTCTTCAGGCCGTCGACGGTCTTCGGCCCGGTCCAGCCCTTTGGGCTGCGGAAGACGATCATCGGCCAGCGCGGCCGCCCCTTGAGGGCTCCGCCGCGCGCCTTGTCCTGGATCGCCCGGATCCGGTCGAAGGCCTCGTCGAGTGCCGCCGCCATCGCCTCGTGCATCGGGTCGGGCTCGTCGCCCTCCACAAAGATCGGCTCATAGCCGTAGCCTAAGAACAGCGCGCGCGACTCCTCCGGATTGATACGGGCGAGGATGGTGGGGTTCGCGATTTTATAGCCGTTGAGGTGCAAGATCGGTAGTACCGCGCCGTCGGTCGCGGGGTTCAGGAGCTTGTTCGAGTGCCAAGAGGCTGCGAGCGGGCCGGTCTCCGCCTCGCCGTCGCCGACCACGCAGGCCGCGATCAGGTCCGGATTGTCGAGCACAGCCCCGAAGGCGTGGGCGAGCGAATAGCCGAGCTCGCCCCCCTCGTGGATCGAGCCCGGCGTCTCGGGCGCGGCGTGGCTCGGGATGCCGCCGGGGAAGGAGAACTGACGGAACAGCTTCCGCACGCCGTCCTCGTCGCGGGAGATCTCGGGGTAGAGTTCGCTGTAGGTTCCGTCGAGATAGGTGCTCGCCACGACGCCCGGCGCGCCGTGGCCGGGGCCGGCGACATAGAGCACGTCGACGTCGCGCTCGCGGATCACGCGGTTCAGGTGGAGGTAGATGAAGTTGAGCCCAGGCGTCGTGCCCCAATGGCCGAGCAGGCGCGGCTTCACGTCCTCGATCTTCAGCGGCCGGCGCAGAAGCGGGTTGTCGAGCAGATAGATCTGGCCGACCGACAGGAAGTTCGCTGCGCGCCACCACGCGTCCATGGCGGCGAGCGTCTTAGCGTTGAGGCCTGCTCCACATTTCCGCTGAACGACCATTCGAATGTCCTTCCATTTGCTTTATATCTTTTGATTTCTTGAAGATGCGACGCAGAACCTTCGAAATTTGATATGTTTCAGGATAGATCGAGGAAATGATATGTATTTCAGGCGTTACTTCGTACGTCGTGCCTTCTTTATCTCTTGAGGCGCAGGCCCAGAATCACGTAGGCCCAGCCGTGCAGAAGCAGGTCGAGCGACAGGAACAGGCCGATCACCCACAGGCTGTTGACCGGCCAGCCCGTGGCAATGATCAGGCCGGCGATCAACGCGAGAACGCCTGAGGCGACAATCCAGCCCCAGCCGTTGTTCGGCCGGACGGAGAGTCCGACCCAGACGCGCAGCGCGCCCGAGATCACGAGTGCTATCGCAGTCGTCAGGGTGAAAATGACCGAAGCGAGCAGCGGATTCACAAAGATCAGAATGCCGGCGCCGACGTACAGCAGGCTGGCGGCCAGCCAGAGGAAGAACCGGCTCCAGGTCCGGGCGCGGAGGGACAGAACGACGTTCGCCGCGCCCCCTGCGATCATCGCCACGCCCACCACGAATATGGACGCGACTGTCGCCGCGAGCAGGTTCGCGGCGGCGACGAAGCCGCTGAGGATCAGCACGACGCCCAGCGCGACAAACCAGGTCCAGTTGGAGCGGACCCGGGCGAGAGCCTCGCCAAGGGAGTTCGGGCGCGTCGTGTCGGAGGGAAATGTCATGGAACGGCTCCTTCGGAAGGTCGATTGCTGCGAAAGCTGAGCTTCGTCTTGGCGGCTCAGGGTCTTCGGCTCAGGTTTCGGTAGAAGGTTTGGCAGGCGTCGCGCATCATCGGCCAGAAGGCCAGAAACCCGATACCGAGCGCCAGGAGGAGTATGGCGACGAAGACGTTGACGACGCCGAAATTCACGGCGTCGCGGGCGACAAAAAACGCCGTGACCCAACTCGCTAGAGCAAGCGAGAGCCTTGCGAACCAACCGAGCATTGCCACCTCCCTAGCAGAACTCTCGATCGCGCCGTCACGCGACCGTGTGGAAGCCGCCATCGGCATAGACGACCGAGCCGGTGAGAGAACTTCCGGCCTCGCTAGCGAGGAAGGCGGCGACGCGGCCGACATCCTCGACGCCGACCAGCCGGTTTGCCGGGGTGCGCTGGCGCACCTTGTCGAGCAGTTCGTCGAATCGGTCGATGCCGGAGGCGGCGCGGGTCCTGATGGCGCCGGCCGAGATGGTGTTGGCGCGGATCCCCCGCGCGGCGAGATCGGCGGCGAGATAGCGCACGCTCGATTCCAGCGCAGCCTTCACCGGACCCATCAGGTTGTAGTTCTCGATCACGCGGTCGGCGCCGTAGAAACTCACCGTCAGCAGCGCGCCGCCCTCCTTCATCAGCGGAGCGGCGAGCTTGGCCATGCGGATGAAGGAATGGCAGGAGACGTCCATCGCCAGCGCGAAGCCTTCGGCTGAACAATTGACGAGGCTGGTCTGCAGGTCCTCGCGCGGCGCGAAGGCGATGGAATGCAGCAGGAAATCGAGCTGGCCCCAGTCGCGTTCGATGCGCTCGAACACGGCTTCGAGCTGGCCGGGGACGCGCACGTCGCAGGGCACGATGATCGGCGCCGCGACCGCTTCGGCCACCGGCTGCACGAAGGGCAGGGCCTTCTCGTTGAGATAGGTCACCGCGAGCTGCGCGCCTGCCTGCCGGAAGGCCGCGGCGCAGCCGGCCGCGATGCTGTGCTCGTTGGCGATGCCGACGACGAGGCCTCGCTTGCCGGTAAGATCGATGATGGGACGCATGAGGTCAGGTCCTGACGGCGAGGATGGACAGGGCTTCGTCGGCGATCACCCGTTCCTCGTCGGTCGCGATCACGAAGGCGGCGATGCGGCTGGAGGGGCTGCTGATCCGCGCGGCACTGGCTGTGTTGGCAGCTTCGTCGAGCTCCAGACCGAGCCACCCGAGATGGGCGCTCGCATCGGCGCGGATGCGCGGCTGATGCTCGCCGATGCCGGCGGTGAACACGATAGCGTCGAGCCCGCCCAGCGTGGTCGCCAGTCGCGCGACCTCGCCCGCGATGCGGAAGGTGAAGAGGTCGAGCGCCTGCTGCGCCTCCGGCCGATTGCTTTCCAGCAGCTCCCGGCTGTCGGCGCTGATGCCGGAGACGCCGAGCAGCCCCGACCGGCGGTAGAGCAGGTCCTCGACATCCTTCGCAGTGCGGCCTTCCGTGCCGATCAGGTGCAGCAGCACGCCGGCGTCGAGCGCGCCGCACCGCGTCGCCATCGGAATTCCGTCGAGCGCCGAGAAGCCCATGCTGGTATCGCGGCTGGCGCCGCCTTCGAGCCCGCACAGGCTGGCGCCGCTGCCGAGATGGGCGGCGACGACTTTGGCCGTGCCAAGGCCGGGCTCGCGCCGCTCCAGCTCCGCCGCGATGAACTTGTAGGACAGCCCGTGGAAGCCGTAGCGCTTGATGCCCTGGTCGTGCAGCGCGCGCGGGATCGCGAAGCGGCGCACGACATCTGCATGACCGCGATGGAAGGCCGTGTCGAAGGAGGCGGTCTGCGGCAATTCGGGACGCAGGTGCCCCAGCGCCCGGATCAGCCGCAGGCCCTGCGGCTGGTGCAGCGGCGCGAGCGGTGTCAACGCATCGATCGCCTCGATGGCTTTGTCGTCGAGCAGCACAGGTCCCGCAAAGCCGTCGCCGCCATGCACGACGCGATGGCCGATGGCGGCCACGCTGTCCATGTCGAAATGCCAGGAGAGGCGATGGAAGGCCTCTGCCAGCACCGCGTGCAATTCGTCGTCTTCCGCCGCCTCCAGAGCGATGTCGAAGGTGTCCGGCCCTTCGCTCAGCGAGAAGCGCAGCGGCGCGTGGCGGAAGTCGATCATGCCCTTGCCGATGCGGCGCGCGCCGGCCGGTTCCAGCGCGAACAGGCCGATCTTCACCGTCGAGGAGCCCGCATTGAAGGTGAGCAGCAGCCTGTCGGTCATGCGGGCAGGTTCCCGGGGGCGCGCCGCGAGGCGACCAGCTTGGCGAGCGCCGCCGAGGCGATGCGGGTCTTCAGCGAATCCGAGCGGCTGGTCAGGATGATCGGCACGCGCGCCCCGAGCACGAGCCCGGCGGCATCGGCGCCTGCGAAATAGATGAGCTGCTTCGCCAGCATGTTGCCCGCCTCGAGATCGGGCACAAGCAGGATGTCGGCATGTCCGGCGACCGAAGAGACGATGCCCTTCGTCCGCGCCGCATCAGGGCTGATCGCATTGTCGAAGGCGAGCGGCCCGTCGACGCGCGCACCGGTGATCTGTCCGCGCGCGGCCATGACGGTCAGCGCGGCCGCGTCGAGCGTCGAGGGCATCTCGGCATTGACCGTTTCCACTGCGGCGAGAACCGCGACGAGCGGCTCGGGGTTGCCAAGGATATGCAGCAGGTCGATCGCGTTCTGGCAGATGTCGCGCTTATGCTCGAGCGTCGGCTGGATGTTGATCGCGGCATCGGTGACGATCAGCGGCTTGGCATAGGCGGGCACGCTCACGGCGTAGACATGGCTGATGCGCCGCTCCGTCCTCAGGCCGGAGCCGGCCGCCACGACGGCGGCGAGCAGTTCGTCGCTGTGAAGACTGCCCTTCATCAGCATCACGACCTTGCCGGCCACAGCGAGCTCGACGGCCCGCGCTGCGGCGGCGTGGCTGTGCGCGACGGCCTCGATTGCAAGGCCGTCGAGTGAGACCTGCGCGGCGTCGGCAGCGGCGCGGATCTTCGCCTCGGGGCCGATCAGCAGCGGCTCCAGCAGCCCCTCGTCGCGCAGCTCGACGGCGGCGAGGATCGCCTCCGGCGAGCAGGGATGCACGATCGCTGTCCGCAGAGCCGGCAGCGCGCGCGCCTGCCTGACGAATTCCTCGTAGCGGTCGTTGCGCCGGATCGCGACCTCCGGCAGGGCCGTCCTCGGCCAGGAGATCGGGTGCTCGGGCGCGATCACTGTGGCGGTGCCGCTCAGCACCTCCTCGCCGCGCTGGTTGGCGCAGCGTGTGTCCAGCAGGACGATCCGCTTCTCCGGCCGCTTCTCCTGCACCGTGACGGTGACGGTGATGGTATCGCCGGGCGCGACGGGTTTCCTGAAACGCAGATCCTGGCCGAGATAAATCGTGCCTGGACCTGGTAGTCTCGTGCCGAGCACGGCCGAAACGAGCGCTGCCGTCCACATGCCATGGGCGACGATATGGCCGAACAGATCGGTCGCGGCGAACGCAGCGTCGAGATGAGCGGGGTTCACGTCTCCGGAGACGGTGGCGAAGAGATCGATATCGTCGCGCCCGACGATGCGCACCAGCGAGGCGCTCTCGCCGATCGCGAGTTCGTCGAAAGTGCGGTTCGTGAGGATGCTCCGGTCCATCGGATCCTCAGCGTTGCAGGACATAGGCGCCGGGGGCGTCGTCGAGCGGGACGAGGCCCTTTTCGGCATTGCCCATGGCGGGTGGCGAGACGCGATCGTCGGCGGACTGCGC
>MDTG01297494.1_pt1 | contig 17400 bp, 7 predicted proteins | sample 811421 | NCBI WGS metagenome assembly MDTG01 (sample SAMN05326645, study PRJNA326480) | marine metagenome | isolation source: seawater | place: Pacific Ocean: South East | collected 2011
AGCCGCTGATATAACACAGGCAGCAAGTGCTAAAGAACAACAAATAATACAATCTGAACGATAATGGCAGAATCAAGAAAAATATATACTAGCCAACAGTATTACGCAAACTTTGAGGGGGATTCTGGAAACACTCCTGCTAACTTTCAGGGATTAGGGTATTATAGCAGAACTAGTTTAGAAGATGTTATAAATAACTTTATTGTTGCTTACGTTGGCGAAGAAAAAGCTCTTACTAAAGTGCCTAAATATGAAATAGGCTTTTGGGCACAAAGAGGAATGCAAGAATTTAGTTATGATATTTTGCATTGTGAAAAAAGCGTAGAAATAGAATTAGGAGCTGCATTGCAGTTTCCTTTGCCACAAGATTATGTTAACTATGTAAAAGTTTCTCACGTGGGTGAGGACGGTAGAAAAAACGTATTGTTGCCTGTAAGAACAGTTGGCAACCCTACAGCTATATTACAAGACGGTAATCATAATTTTTTATATGATAGTAATGGTGAGGTTCAAGTTGCTGCTAAATCTACAGCTATAACTAGGTTTCAAGACCCAAGTAACCCAGCTAACAGATCACAATCTGCACAAGACTATTATAATAATAATTATAACGACGACAACTTTTCTTACTTCAATAAAAGATACGGCAGTAACCCAGAAGACATGACGGGAGCTGGAGTATTTTTTATAGATACGATTAAAGGAATTATATTTTTTGACGGCACATTTAGCGGCAGAGCTGATAATTTAATTGTTTTGGACTATATTTCAGACGGTATTGCAGACAATGGGGACTTATCTAAAGTATATGTTCCAAAGCTCGCTGAAGACGCTTTATATGCTTATATGCTTTATAATTTGTCTAAGTTAAGACCTTCAAGCGCCCAGCTTGCACCACTATATAGAAAAGAGGCTAGCTCTAAAATGAGAAACACAAAAATAAGACTTTCAAATTATAAATCCGAAGAGATGGCCCAGGTCTTGCGAGGCAAAGCTAAATGGATTAAACATTAAATAAAATTAAATGGCAGAAAGCAAAAGAACGTTTCAGTCCGCTAAAATGGACAGGGACGCAGATGAAAGAATACTAAGGCCTGGCGAATATAGAGATGCTTTAAATGTTAGTGTAGATTTTTCAGAAGACGGCAATGTTGGAGCCATTGAAAATTTAAAAGGCAATGAGCTTATAGCTAATCAAAACATATATGGCTTATCTTCTTCAACCAATGCTAATGCTAAAGTGGTTGGCTCATATTCTCATCCAGAAGAAGAAAAAATATATTATTTTGTTACAGGAGATAGTGCGGATGGAATTTTTGAATATGATGTGCAAGCTAATGCTATAAACACAGTTTTAATAGACTCAAGGCAAAATATTGAAAAAGATCTTGATTCTTTAACTTTTCAACAAGCTAACGTTGCGGCTACCGTTAAACAAAACGGGGTAATTATCCCTACAGCTTCAACTGGTCAACTGAGTGTAAATACAGCTAATTTTGCTCCTAATACTACAGGATCTGCAATACCTAGAAGTATTTCTGTTAGAGTTAGAGTACCTAATAATTATAAAAATGCGGGCAGATATGTTTCAGGTGTAGTTCCTGCATCTCAGCCAAGTATAACTGCCCCTGAAGTTTTTGCTAATGAAGCGACTAAAATATCTGAAACTACTGCTCAATTAAATGGGGGATTAACAAACAATAGTGTAAATGTTACTGCAATAGGTTTTTATTATGGTTATAATACAGGTGGTACCGCTTTAACTTTATCTCAGCTAGAGAATGGAGGAACTGGTATAACAAGATTTACATTTACAACATCAACAATAAAAAGTGATTTTAACACAACCGCTACATCTTTAGTTAATAACAAGCTAATTAGCTTTGTTGCTTTTGCCACAAACGCAGTAGGAACAGCAACTAGCACAATAAAAACTTTTACTACCAAAGCAACTCCCCCAGTAAATAGAATAAGTGGTACAGAATATGTTGTTGTGCCTGTTATTGATGATGATAATGCAAATGCAACTATTGACGAAATTAATGATAGAGCTGTAGGGTACGGGTCTTATTTTAAAGATTCAGGCTATGCGTTTTTAAATATATCAGCGCCTTCATCAGATGGCCTTGAAGCAAATAAAACTGATGTTGACGGATTACAAAATGCCGTTACAGGTCAGCCAGTTACTTCTTCTTTTGCATCTAACCCTTCGGGTATACAGTTCAGGGCAGGCACTGGGCCCGCCATTCTTGGCAGAGCTACAATACATTTAGACAATATGGCAGCTAATACAACATATGAAATTACTATTCCAAATATTGGTAACATAGCTTCTAAAGTGGTGCGTGTAAATAATGGAAATCCTTCGGGCACATATCATACTTCAACATTAAATTTAAATTTAAGCGGAGTGTTTGTTGCTAAAGCGAGCCTTGGCCCGGCATATAGATATAATGTTTCACCCGCCCCCTCAGCTTCTTATGTGTTGGGCCCAGTTTCTTCAGGTGAAAAAGCTCAATGCATAATACCTTTAAATAACGTAAACACTACCTTTACAGTAGACGCCGCACAGGCATTTGTTAGCGCTTTTGACCCTACAAAATTAGCCGTAACAGTTTCTGGAAAAACTGAGGGTGTAGATTATAGCTACTACATTGAAAATACATCAATGGCTATATTTGGCAATGTGCCAGGCATAATATTTGAGGGAACACCTTCTTTGCTAGGGACAACCCCAACTGTTAATATAACATATACACCATAATGGCACAATTTCAAATAGCACCAGCAACAGAAACATCTGCAACAGTATCATTTACTACAGCCACTGGCATAAGAATAGATTCTATAGACAATAAATATAGTATGAATGTTAACTTTGAAGAAAATCAGGTTATACCATCAGGGGAAACTCTTTTTGTACAAACAGAATTTGCACCAAAAAATTTAGAGGTAATTGATGGTGTTAGACAAAATGACGGTTATGTTACCGTAGAATATACAGAAATATAATATGGCAAGTAATATATTAAATTTTAGTCCAGATAGGCTCATTACTGGGATAAACATAATCGATGGTATGTTATTTTTTACAGATAACAAAAATGAGCCCAAAAAAATAAACATTGAAAAGTTTAAAGGCAATTCAGTAGATCCACAATCAGGTGAGGCCATAGAAGTATCTCATAATAAAACTACTAAAATATATGGCAGAGAGTTTAAGGAAAGAGATATTACTGTGTTGAAAGAGCACCCGGTGGAAATATTGAGCACATTTTTAACAGAAAGCGCTGACTTAAAACCTAATGAGGTGCCTAGTTATACTAGTTATAACCCCGATCCAGTCCCAGGCTCAACAGAGGGCGGAGCTTCAAGTGAAGTTACAAATTCTATATTAACGAGCGGATTGATAATAACAAATTTCACTGATCCTGCCTCTTCAATTGATAATGTTCTACTGAAGGCTGCATACTCGGGCACAAACGATGTAACAGATATTGGCTTTATTTGGTCGCAAGATTATTCAAAGGATAGTGATTTAATTCAATATGGAACGCCCATTTCTTTAGGCGCTAATAAACAAGAAGCTACCCTTACGGATTACGGACAAAATTTTGGAGCTGAAATCCCCGCCGCGCAGTTAGATGCTACCAAAGAGATTATTTACTTTTTGCCATATGGCGAACAAAGGGGTGTTAAAGGTAGAGTATACACTAAAGTTGGACAAACTAGCGAAATACAGGTTCAAGAGCTTAGGATTTCAACAGGTGCTGATGCTATAAATACATCTAAATCAATATCGTCTTTAACAGTAAATGCAAATCAACGATCTGGGTCGAGTGGATTTTTGGGCTCAGACACGTTGGCTGTTGATTTTAACGCAAGCTATAATGATGACGGAGTTATTGCCGGTGAGGTCGGCTTTTATGTAAGCAAAGGATATGCACTAAGCACTGACACTATAACATTAGGGGAACTAATAGAGGGGGCAGACTATGATTCTAAAGTATCAATTGAAAATATTAACTTAGAATTGCCAGCAAAACTTAAAGGTAAATTAGCACATAGCTCTAAATATTTTACAGGAAATGGCGCTTATTCTTTTGAGCAAAGCTTAAATTATTTTTATGTTGCTTATGTAAGGGCTAGCAATGGCATAACTTATTACTCATCAAACTCATTTTCAAGCGGATTAACTTTGCCTGCTTTAACTGAAAATGTAATAACAAAAATTGAAATTACTCCAAGCCAAAACGGAGAGGGGGTAAAGCCTCAGGTGAAAAATGGAGAAAGCCAAAGCATTAATGCATCCCCACCTTCCGTAGAATTAAAAGGTGAAGTGTTATTTAACACTTGGACAAATGCAAGAACTGGTTTCATAACTGAGTATGGTTTTTATTTTTCTAAAAAAGTTACAAATTATCAACAATTTATAACTGCTTTTTCTAGTGGAGTTCAAGCAGACGGCTCCCCTGTAAAGTCTGGATTTCCCGACACCTATAAAGTGGCAGTAGAATCAAACGCCAGTGGAGTTGTTAATATTGACATTAACGACCCTTCATTTTCATATGATGTAAGCAGTAAACTTACTTTAGAAAATGGTGAAAAGGTATACCTTATGGCATACGCGGTTTCTAACTTAGGCGCAGAGGGGGTAGCAACGGAAAAAGGCATAACAATTACTCCGCATGTTACTCATATAAATGCTGGTACAGGAGAAGGTGGCCAAGCTGCTTCTATAAGCATATTTAAGTCTGACTACAGTATAACTACTTCGGAACTGCATGGTCCAGTAGCTTTTGATATAACATATAGAATAGATTATGTGCCACCAGGAAGAACAGTAGAAACTTCAGGTGTTTATTTAGCATTACCTTTAGGAGATAGCATAAATTCTGTTACAGCCCAGGAGGGCTTTAAATCATACGATACAATAATAACTAATATAGCCGAACATACGCAAGCCACAAATTTTACTTTTACAGGAACGTCTAGCAGTGCGGATCATCCAAGCGTTGGAGACTACAATGCTGTTGTAAACCCACCGAATCATGGCTTACAGGACATTCAAGCGTATAAAGATGCTGGAGGTAAATTACAAAATGGTTATTCGCTATTTGCTTTTGTACAATTAGATCAAGCGGGCGGCGGGGAAGAATACAGGAGTAACGTTGTTTCTGGGCCTAATGCTCATAAGTTTGTCTTTGGTAGTTCTACAATTTCTGTAAATGAGGGAGCGCCTACTGTAAATACATATAATAATGATCTGCGGGCTATAGATGAAGCTTCAATAAGAAACAATACATTTAAACTTTTAGGGGCAATTGGTAGTGATGGAGGCGTAAATACCCCACATGCCGCTAATGATGTTGGATTTTATATAAGTAAAGTGCAGCCAAATTATAGTACTGGATATGGCGGCCTCATACCATTTGATACAGCCATAGCAAACTGGATTGCAGATTCAAGTACCGTAAAGTTACAATTAGGAGATCCAAACAATCCAAATGCTGCATTAACCGCCGCAAGAACGCACTCAATTTCAGGGGGTCTTACTTTTCAAAACTACGAATTAGTTGTGAATGCTACGAACTTCCCGGCACTTGGCAGCGATACAGCACCCACGGATTATTATTATAGAGCATTTTGTACACCCACACCACAGACTGATACAAGTCTTAATGAAACAAAATTTGGTGGTCAATTTAAAGTTACTACTATATCTGCGACTCAAGCGCAAAATACTAATCCAATAGTAACAACAGATGAATATAGGTCTTTAGACGGGTTAGGCTTCAGCTTAAGGGGTACAGCTAAATCAACAGAAAATACTTACACTATAAAAACTAAAAAGTTTTATTATAAAGATGCCAGTCATTTTCTCCCAACCCTAAATGCGTCGCAAATAGTAACTGAGCTTCAAGACCCGACGGGAAGAAACTTAGTTAACGCAACAGGAGATGATTCTTTTTCTGCTAGTGTTAATCTTTCAAATGCAGACTACTATTTTGTAGCTGCGGTTACAACAGAGCTAAATGGTGTAGAAAGTTCTGAAGTTTTTGCTTCTAGAGCTATAAAAATACCTAATGCTAAATCCGTAGTTACCACAGTACCTGCTGTCGTAATAAATACTTTATCTGTATTACGAGGAACCCCCCCTACATTAGGGGCCCAAATTATAGCGGGAGAATCAACAATTTCTAGCAGAGGGTTTTACTTTATTGGTAAGCAGGGAACAAATAGTTTAGCAAAACCTGCTACAGGAGCGGCTTTAAAAACTGCTGCAACATCAGTTCCTTCTGGTCAAGTTGGGGGTGTCATTTCTAGCAGTAGCACGAATCAAAATTTTTATGAGCTTTTTAGTGATTTTAAGTCAGATCATACTTATTACTTTTCAGCATTTGCAATTAATAGCAAAGGGGAAACAATAACCCCACCAAGAAGTATACCAACAATACAAGCTAACACACCAAAAACTTTAAAAGCTACACCTGGACTTGTAGTATTTGATAGCAGGGGCACTAAGGGCGCTAGCGGCACAACGCAAACTATATCAGTACAAACAACTCCTAATGCTAATGCTTGGAGTTGGAAAGTTACTAATTTTAAAGGCACATACGAAGCCCCTAATATAGTTAGAGAAACTTCGGGTGGTGTTGATAAATTGTTAATAAAGGGCTTCCCGTTAAACTCAACAAATAACACGGAGGCTAAATTGACTATAACTCATAAAGAGAACGCTTCAATAAAAACAGAAATTATAATAAAACAAGACGGTAAATATAATGATAATTTTCATTATGCGGAAAATCCAAATGATTATAGCGATTATCAACCGCGTGCATTTTATTATTAATTTTTTAAAATATAAATAATGGCAGAAAAAAAATTACCATTTGAAAAAATTTTTCCGTATTTAAGTTATAGGTGGAGGTATGACGACGGCGAGTATTCCCCTTATGCTCCTTTTACTCAGGTTCTTTTTATACCTGAAAATGAAAGCAGCGACCAAGAAAAATACGAAAATGGTTTTAATGTATTCATGACTAACGATACTGAAAAAATTACAATTAGTCAATTACCAATAGGTGGCCCTGATGTAGTTTCTATAGATATTTTGTACACGGAGTCTATTTCTTCTACAATTTATATTTTAAAAACGTTAGGTATTCCTTTAAATCAAAGAGGAAAAAACTATCTTAATGATATTACTATATCTGAAAGGTCTATTGGTACCGCTTTGCCTAATTCTCAATTGAATAGACATTTCGACAGTGTACCTAGGTTTGCTAAAGCGCAAGAAAGTACAGCTAACAGAATAATATATGGTAACTATGTATCAAAGTATGACCAAGAAGAACTGGATATAAATGGAATGCAAGGGCCTATACAGATTCAGCCTTCCGTAAAGACTATACCAGGCAGAACGTCGGGCAATTCGGTAAAAACAAGTAGAGACTATGGAATAGGTGTTGTTTATGTAGACAAATTTGGAAGACAAGGGGGACTGCTTATCGATAAAGCTAAGCCGGGAGATACTTCAGGCGGTTCGTCAATAAAAACAAACTTTACATATAATAATCTTATTTCGCTGGGCGCATGTATAAAATCTAATCCCCCATCTTGGGCTAAGTATTACAGGTATTTTGTTAAAGATACTTCTGCTGATTTTCATAATCTTACCGCTTACAACACGTATAATGATATTTCGTCTGGTGTAGAGACACCTAATGTTTATTTACAGTTTAAGTCTTCAGATAGAAATAAATTAACCGAAGACACTTTTTTAATACCAAAAAGACATAATCATTTATCCGGGGGTAATGTAGTTTTTAATGAGTCTTCTAAAATACCTATATTAGCTATTGAAAATGAAGCGCCTGATGTTGTTAAAGCACAATTAACAGGAAGAGTTACTAGTAATTTTCATACAATTAGTTATGAAAGTGCAACTTTAGTTACAAGCGAAACAAATAATGCGGTTAGCGCCCTTAGTGTTGGCCAGACCGTTATTTACATAAAATTTGCTACTAATGAGTATGCAGAAGCATTTTCAAAGCTAGAGGAATATTTTGCAGCAAATAACAATACAACTAAATTTAACGAAGTAGGAACCCCCCCGGTTACTGTAGATTGTACAACATTCCCTGAAAGAATGGCAATGCAATTTAGAAGAGTTGGGCAACCGGGAACTTATATAGGGGAAGGTTATAGCAACATTGTTTCTACTAAAAAACTTTTGATTGATAGCATACAATTATTAACATCATCTGGTGTAAATAATGTATTAAAAATAACCGTATCAAATAGAATAGATGATAATAATGGAATAACTTCAGCAACAGGCGTTGATATAGCTGGAATTAATTTAGATCCTACTGAAACTATTCAGGGTTCACAACCTTTAGTTGATAAGGAATCTGTTGTATTTTTTAGAAGAAAATTAAGCGATGGCGCGTTAGATAAAATTAAAGGCTCGTTTTTTGTAAAAGTATCTAGAGCACCTATTACTTTAACTGCTAACAATAGAAATAATACTAGAGCGTTACCCGTTGGTCAAAGCGAGTTTGATGAAGATGGTAAGGTTAAAAGCTTAAGATATATAGATTTTGAAACTGAACCCGGGGATGATTCTAATTTAGATCTTTATTGGGAAACGTCAAAAACTTTTACAATTAGCGAGGACCACGGAAATGATAATATAATACCTTGGTCAAATTGTATTGCAAGTATTGAAGAGGATTCAAATGAAATTTATTTAGAATCTACTAGAATATTAGATAAATTTAATTCAACTCAATTAGTAAAAAGTATTAGAGTAAATACACCTGATATAAATTATGCTGAAGAAAGGCTAGGTACAGGCTTAATATTTTCAGGATTGTATAATTCAAGAACAGGTATAAATGAATTAAATCAGTTTAGCTTAGCCGACGGTATAACAAAAAACTTAGAACCAAATTATGGTAGCATTCAAAAGATATTTGCTTTAGATACAAACTTAATTGCACTTGCTGAAGATAAAGTATTTAAAATATTAGCAGATAAAGATGCTTTATTTAATGCCGACGAAGGCGTAAACGTTACAGCTACTAATTTAGTATTAGGACAAGCAATGTCCTATCAAGGGAACTTTGGTATAAGCACTCATCCTGAGTCGTTTGCATTTTTTAATAACAACGCTTATTTTACAGACGCTAAAAGAGGTGTAGTATTACAATTGTCTCCTGCTAACGGGCAAATATTTCCAATTAGCTCAATAGGAATGTCAAACTTTTTTAGAGACAGATTAGGTGCTTTAAATACCGGTGCAAAGCTTATAGGAGCTCATAATGGATATAAAAAACAGTATCTAATATCAATACAAGGGTATAACCAAAATGATGCCTCTATTGGCTCTGAAACGATTCCTAATGAAACATCGGAAATAACATTAGCATACAGCCCAAGAGCTAAAGGCTGGACATCAAGATTTAGTTTTGTACCAGAATTTGGTGTAACATTAAATAGTAAATTTTATACATTTAAAAACGGCAAAGTATATTTACATAATTCTAATACAGCCGCTAGAAACAATTTTTACGGCGTACAGTATAATTCTGAGGTACAAGTAATATTTAATGATAATCCAACTTTTGTTTCAGACTGGTTATCTATTAACTATGAAGGTAGTGAAGGTTGGGAAGCAATAGAAATAATTGGTGATCAAGATTCACAATTTGGAATTACCAACGTAAGGATTGCAGATGGTACCGATATTTTACTAGGCGCACCATTAGGCTGGTTTTTAAAAGAAGGTAAGTATAGGGGTGCTATTGTTGGCACGCAGCCTGTGTATATAATTAACCCCTCCGGCTCATTAGGGGCAGATGGGTTTTGGCCCCTTATACAAGATGGTTCAAATACACAAGAAATATCTGGTACTAAAGGATTTTTCCAAAAAACTAGATTTAGAAACTCTGGCACTACAACAAAAGAATTGTTTGCTGTAAGCTCAGAATATTATATAAGTCAAACTTAAAATAAATAAATAAAATATGGCATTACCAATAATGGGTATAATCGGTGGCGCAACACAAATTGCGGGCTCTTTGATTGGCGGAGGTGCAAGGCGAAGAGAAGCTCGGGCTGCAGCCGCAGAATTTTCCGCCCAAAAACAGGCACTGCAAGACTTTCAATTTACTAATGAATTTGCTGGTTTAGAAAACGTTTTTGAAGATGCAACCGTTAATCAACAAGCCGCTCAATTTCAGGGACAACAAACTGATGCGGCGTTAGCCCAAGCTTTACAAGCCGCTACTGTTTCTGGTGGAGCTCCAGGCGGAGCGCAGGCTATAGCACAAGCTGCTTTGCAATCTAAAGCTGGCATATCTGCTGATATTGCAAGACAAGAACAAGGTAATCAAGCTAGAAGAATGCAACAAGAAGCAAGGCTTCAGCAAATGGAAGCAACAGGTGCTACAGCATTGCAACAACAACAATATGGCCAACAGCAACAATTGTTAAATTTAGCATCTGCTAGAAAAGTTGCTGCTGATCAAGCAAGAGCGGAAGCTACAGCCGGGTTAGTTGGTGGTATCGGTAGTTTAGCTGGTGGTATTGGAACTGCTGCTTTTGCCCCAGGTAGCTTTACAGACAATTTAACTACAAACATCGGGGGAGTGCCTGAAACAGGAGCCGAAACAGTAATCAAAATTGTTAGGGAATGAAAGACTTATTAAAATACGGACTGATAGCATCAGCGGGGCAACCCAGAAGCTTAACAGGTGAAGCTTTAATCGGATTAGGTGCTTTGCTTTCTCAAATGGATTTTAAGTTAAGCAAAGATGAAGAAAAATCTGATGATATTGAAATAACAGATGAGCCAACTGAAGAGTATTTAAAATATAAAATATTCGGGGATGTTGATCAAAAAGCTGAGGATAAAAAAGTTCAGAAAAAGTATGATGATGCAATGGCTTTTGATCCTAATTCAGTTCAAGTTGAAGATCCATTTCAATATGATAAAAGTGATTTTGGCATTATGACACCCTCAGAACAAGTTGTTCAAGATTCAAATAACGATGGAAGCGAAGATACATTTATTAATTTAGAAGAAATTAAGCAGGAGGCACGCGATAGAGTTATTAAAGATACCACAGGTAGAGGTACATCTTCAATATCAAGCATGGGTTTAAATACAGAAAGCCAAAAATTTGATGAATTTTTACAACAACTTGATAGCTCAGATAAAAAAAATTTTGATGCTCAAAGCGTAATGGATATTATCAATCAACAAGCTTTAATTGATAAAACATTTGGTAAAAAAACTAGCACTTTTAATAGGCTAAAACCAGAGGTGTTACAAATATTAGACAGTGCAAGATATAAAAACAAAGGTAAAGACGATACACCTTTGCACAGGGTTGCTCATGTTACTAATTCACCATACCTTAGAACAGACGATGTTGACTACAGGCAAATGCGCCAAGCTACTGCACCTGGTTATACAGGTGAAATAGGTAAAGCTGCTATTGAAGGTTATAATTTAGTAATTGATAAATACAACTATGACCAAGCTGTTAAAGCAGATTATGAAGAGGAGCTAGAAGACCAAATGGGTTCTTTAAATGTAGAGGCTGACTTTTTAACTGATCAAGCTAGACAAGACTACCTGGAGCTTTCAATGGGTAAAAAGAAAAGATTAAATGAGGCTTTTAACTCTTATGCCAATGGTGATATAAGTAAATTAGATTACGAAAACGTAAAAGCTAATTTAGCCTCAGAACTACAAGCCGCTGCTGCTACACGTACTAATATAACTAATTCAATAAAGGACTTTATTGAAAACAAAGGCACTATTGACAAAGAAGCATCTGACCCTGAAATGTTAGATTTTCTTATGACTGGTGAAAAAAGTCCAGAAAAAATATCTATAAAAAATATAGATGGTGTTGATTACGTTACAGGAACAACAAGAGGTGGTAGAGATTTTCAAGTACCTACATCAAAAATAGCAAATGGAACTGCTGGGTTTAGAGTTGTTAAAAAAGCTAGCTTAGCACCTGTAATATCAGGAGCATTGAAAAATATTAATGCTTACACCTCTACTGTAAAAACAGATTTAGGTTTTGGAGTTTCAACACCTAATCCTGAAAAAGCAAGAAATATTGGTATTGCAAGCATAAGAACTAATTTAGGTTCAAACGAAGCTGATTTAAGGTCTATAATGTCTCAAATATATGGTGTTAATCATACAGCTTATCAAAACTTTTTAGGCAGTGATCCTACTGCTAATAAAAGCGCAATGTTAGATGATGCTGCTGAATATTTATATGATACGCAGGTAGCTGAAAAGTATTTTCCTATGACTAAAACTACTAGGTTTACAACGGGAAAAAAGAGTAGTTCAACACAAGGAGAAAGAGACAGAGCTGAAATAAAGTCTAAACTTGATAATTTACCTTCACCCACTACTACTAATATAGACAATTATATGACGTTACTTAAATTGAATAAGGGAGAGGCATATCAAGTAAAAGACAATAAATTAATTATTGGTGACGTTAAAGCCGGAACAGCATTAAGAACTATTGATTTATCAAACCCTACTTTAGCTAAATCGCAAATAGCAAATTTAGCGGGTGTTTTGGGGTATGGCCAAGGTGAGGGATTACAAGACTTATCACAATATAATTTTGATTTATAATGAACGAAGAAGAATTCATCGCAAAACTAAAAGAAACAGCGGGCAGAATGCAAGCTGATGGTATAGACCCAACACAAATTCAAGGATTTATTGATCAGAAAAAAAACGAGTGGAGTGCTAAATATGGGGGAAAGACGGATGCCGCTGCGGGGGAGACTGCGACTGTAGTGGCAGATCAACCAAGCGAATTGGATTTGCAGTCGGAAAATGGTTTATTGGAGCAACAAGTAGAGCCTGAAGCTCCAACGTGGCTTGAAGAAACTTTTGGTCAAGATACTTTTGGTGTAGATTTTGCTAGCGATATGTATCGTGCTGTAAAATCAGGATGGAGACAATCTGAAGCCGCGGGTAATATAGCTGACGTTTTTACGGGCAACTCTTCTGATAATGCTTTAAACACTATGCGCGAAAAGATGGAGTATGTTAAGCAAACAGCTCAGTCTGAAGAAATGCAAACATACAATAAGGCTGTTGAAAAATATAAAGAAGAAGGTGATGGTGGCTTTTTAGCGGGTTTCAAAGCTTTTATGGAAAACCCATCTATAGGCCCTGAGGTAATGGTTTCGTCTATGTCTCAACTAGTGGGTACAGCTTTAGAGGGTGGAGAAGTTTCTGCCACCGTAGCCGCTGGAGCTGGATTAGGCGCTGCTGTAGGGGCTTCTGGAAGTTTTGGTATAGCTACTATACCAGGAATGGTTGCAGGCGCTCAAGGCGCTTCTATGATGGCTATGGAGGCATTAGGTACTTTTGGCGAGTTATTAGAGGAAAAAGTAACTGCTAATGGTGGTAAGTTTTCAAATAATAACGATATAAGAGAAATACTAGAAAATGAAGATCAAATGAGTGATCTTTATAGAAAAGCTATAGGTAGAGGTGTCGCTATTGGTACTATTGAAGCTTTTACTGGTGGCCTTGCAGGTAAAGTAGGTGCAAAAGCTATTGGCAAAATTGGTCTTGGTAAAATTCCTGCACTAGCCGGTGCGGCAGGCGTTGAAGCAGTAGGTGGATCGCTTGGCGAAACAGCAGGTATGTTAGCTGCTGGTCAAGAACTAAAAGGAGAAGAGATATTTTTAGAAGGTATTGCTGGTATGGCTATGGCCCCTGTGTCTGTTGGAGCAGAAGTAATATCAGGTAACCCCCAGTATGTTGTTAACGGCAAAAAAGTAAAAGCTAGAGAGGGTAAAGCTACTATAAAGGACATGGTACGCAACTCTACCGACGAGGAGTTTGCCGGAATGCAAGTTAATATTAGTAAAGACCCTAAGCTTACTGAAGAAGTACAAGAAAGGCGTAAAAAAATAATTAAAAATAACAAGACTGTTGTTAAAAACAAAATACAGCCAGAGGCTGCTACCGACATAAAGAAAAGCCTTGAGTTTGAAATTAAAAAAGCCAAAGCCGAACTTAAAAAAGTTAAAGAAACTGACGGGGATGCTGTTGCGGGAGCTGTTCAAAGAAAAATAGATATTTTAGAACAAGAGTTAAAAAGCGTTGATAATCATGTTAACTTTCAATTAGATGAATTAAACGAAGAAGAAACACTTGCACTAATGAATATGGATGATGAAGTTTCTCTTTATCAATCCGTGCTTAATGACCCGAACTCAACAGAGGCAGCTAAAAAAGCGGCTGAAGAGCAACTGTCATTTTTAAAAAATACGCAACTTGCTGTATTAAATAACACAGACTCTACTGATCTTGCTAATCCAGACGGACCTAAAAAAGAAAAAAATATTGAACTTTCTAGAAAAACTCAAGAAGCATTTGAAAATGGAGATGTTGATGGGATTATTAAAGCTCAGCAAGGAACTATATCATCAATAGCAACCTCTTTATGGTCAAGAATACCTAAAGAAAAGCAGATTGGCACATATGAAGAGTTTAAAACAGCTATTGTTACATCTAAAAGTGGCCTTTTAGATATGCTTAAATCTTATAAGCCTGAAACAGGTGTGCCTTTAGCAGCTTATCTTGGGGATAAACGTAAAGGTTTAAGAGTTAGAGCTAATCGTATAGTAAAAGAATTAACAAAACAAGATTTTGAAGTTAGTACGGAATCAACAGAGGTGTTAAACTCTTATTCAGACAATGAAATAAATATTGATACTATAAGTATTTACGGCCCTAAGTATAACTCTCAGAAATTAGGTTTAGGAGTTAACTTATTAGAAGAAGCCTCTAAAGACGTTGAATTAGCTACTCAAAAGATAGAAAATGAATTAGCTAAAGCTGATAAAGCGGCTAAGCCTTTAACTCAAAAACAAAGACAATCTAAAGCTGAAAAAGCTTTTAACAGTATTTTTAAAAATAAATATGTAGAAAGAATTAAAGATAAAATTGGTAAAAAGCTAAACAAAGAAAAGTACATTAGAGATAATGTTACTACTTTGAAAAAAATAGTTTTAGCCAATCGTAATTTTCAAAAAGGCAATCAAGGGTTAGCTAAGGACTGGAATAAATATCCGCCATCTGACCAAGCTTTTATAGATTATTACATGGGCACTGATACTAGTAATACTCAGGCTATTAGTGATAGAAAAAAATCGTTAGCGGAAGCTGTATCCGATCAAATAGGGAAAGATGCTAAAGATAATTATTTTGAAAATAAAGAATCTGAACGTGCAAAAATAGGCGAAAGATTAGGTATTGCTTATTTAGAAGATTTGCCACCAAATTTCGTTGATGATGTAAAAGCTATTTATACCGTTGCAGCGAGTCCATTAGTTTTTGAAAATCCTATTGAAAATCAAGCAAACTACATGAAGTACACTCAAAATGAAATTGTGCCTTTTGTAGATCACGATAATACTGATCCTGTTGATGTAAACAAGGCTGAAGGATTAAAAAAAGCTGTAAAAGGTCTTACAGATATAGCTAAAAAAGGATTTTTGAGCTTAACTCATATGGTCAACATGGCTAACACTGGTCGTAAAGAGGTTACAGGTACAAAAACAAATGGTCTTGAAGTTGGAGTAAAATATTATGAAATGAACTCTAAGGTTGAGGAATCTGTACTTGTTAAAGGTAGGCATTATCTAAAAAGACCTGCTGACGAAAAATTTAGAAAAAGTGACGAATATTTAAATAAATACAAAGGTAAATTTAAACCTTCTGATGGTAATGTTTTTTACGGTAAATCAGATCCTAATTTTGAAGTTGTTGAAAAAGTAGCTAGAGAAAACTATAAGGGCGAAACAATTAAAAAGCAAGGAGCTTTAAATTTCTTTACTAAAACAAAAAACGTTATAGTAAATAAAGTAGTTAGCCTAGATATTTTTAAAGAATCAGTTGAGAAGCATAGACCAAAAGCAAAAATAAACCAAGAGCTAGTGAAGCAAATGGCTATTGATTACGGCAATGCAGTAAAAAGCGGAGCTAACCCGTATATTGCCGGTCTTATGTTAAAGTCAGGATACGCTTCTACTTCAGGCGCTATTAAAACGTCATACGAATTTAAAGGTTTTGAAAATAGCAATCTTGAATTTGGAGAAAGTTTAAAATTTACGGAAGGATATAAAGGAAATAAAGAAAGACGAGTAAGAGAAGAGCATTCTCCACCGGTTGGAACTTTTACTGGCAAGCTACTTAAGTTAGCTGTTTTAGCACCTGAACAAAGTATAGGGCCTACTATTGACCAAATGTATACAGATGCGGGGCAATATTTAGTTTCCTTTAAGCACGACGAAATGATTGACAATGGTGGATTAGCAAGTTCTATAATGCCCGGTAGCTCAATTGGGTATGGTTCATCTATTTTAAGATTGCTAAATGCTGGCATACCGCCAGCTAAAATTACATCGCTAGATCCTAATGTAGAAAAGATTTTAAGATTAGAAAGCTTGAAAACTGTAGGTCTACCTGAGGTTATATCCGAAGGAGTTTTGTCTAATTTAAGTCAAGAAAGCAAAAATCAGACGGCTGTACAAATGCAAGAAGATCTTAACCCTGATCCTAAATTGTCTAAGGATGAAGCTGTAGAGGCTTTAACAGATATACTTAGTACTATATATGGAGTAGATATAATTTCAACTAGAAAAAACTTAGAAGAAGCCGGATACAGTAAGGAGTTTATAGATGATGCTATGAATCAGTTTGGTTTTCAAGATTCTAATACTGGGACTGTTTTTATAAATTCAGAAAAAGCAGGATTAGACACAGCAATGCATGAGTTTACTCATGTTTGGGCTAATATTGTCTTTGCAAAAGATCCAGAACTATTTAATGCTATATATGATAAGTTAAAATCTCATCCAAAATATGCTCAGGCTATAAAAAGAATGAGTATTGGAAAATCTTATAAAAAGCTTATACCCGGTTCGTTTAGTTATAAAAACGAAGTAATGGCTTATATACTTGGTGAAGAAGGTAAATCTCTTTATGAAGTATTTGAGGGTGATGCGGAAGCTAAAAGTTTAATTGATAAATTCTTTGATTATGTTAAAGAAGCTTTAGGTTTTGATCCCACAACAAAAAACTTTGCTGATCTAAATGTAGACCAAGTTGTTAGGCTTGCTGTTAAAGATATGATGGAAGGTAACCCTTCTGCTAACTTTAATAAGCTACAAAACGTTGCTGAAGGCAAAAGCTGGCATTCTAAGTCAGAAGCGGCTCAAAGCCCTAGTGCTAAAGCAAAAGCTGATCCTTTAGTTAGAGCATTTAATAAACTAAAATTATCTTATAGAGAAAATAAAGATTTAGCTCAAGCTATCAAC
>MDTG01309527.1_pt1 | contig 17400 bp, 11 predicted proteins | sample 811421 | NCBI WGS metagenome assembly MDTG01 (sample SAMN05326645, study PRJNA326480) | marine metagenome | isolation source: seawater | place: Pacific Ocean: South East | collected 2011
CGGCGAGTGGCCTTCGACCAGGAGCGCGACGCCGCCCTTGACGGGGACCGCGGCGACCAGGCCGGCGCCGGGGCCGCGCACCGCGGCGGCGCCCTCGCGGTAGCCGTAGCCCTGCTCTTCGAACACGACCGCCTTGGCCCGGCCGCGCAGCTTGCGGCCGAGCGGGCTCTGACCGAGCACGATCATGCCCGGCTCGAGCGAGGGCGCGCCCTCGACGACCTCGCCGCCGGAGCGGGCGGCGAGCTGCTTGGCGAGCGCGGCGTAGGCAGCGTGGTGGGGGTCGGTCGGGTCGGGGAGCACGATCGTGACGCGCTCGGCGCCCAGCGCGCGGCGGATCCCGCGCGGCTGCTCGGGGGGGAGCAGGCGGCGGAACACGTCGTGGTCGGGGTCGAGGGTCACGCGCTCGATCGCCTCGCCCTGGGGCAGCTTCAGCGTGACCTCGCTCGGGTCGCCCGAGACGGTGACGTCGACGTCCTGGCGCCACTCGCCGCCGGGGCCCTCGAGGGCGACCGGGATGCGGAGGCGCCACTTGGCGCCGTCGCGGGCCGCGATCCGCAGCACGAGCTCGTCGCCGCGGCGCTCGGCCGAGACCAGCTCCAGCTCGGGCGCGCCGGGGCGCGAGACCCACTGCTGGAAGAACCAGCCCAGCTTCTGCTTGGCGTACATCTCGAGGGTGAAGCGGATCGAGATCCAGCCGATCTCCTGGCCCATTTGCTTGCTCGCCAGGCGGCGCAGGCCCTTGCGCCAGGCCTCCTCGCCGACCTGGCGGCGGAGCATGTGGAACACCATGGCGCCCTTGCCGTAGCCCACCGCGCGGGTCGCGCCGTCGTGGCGGCTCTTGAAGTCGGCGAGCGCGAGCTCCTTCTCGCCCTTGGCGTAGGCGCCGTAGTCGGCCAGGTGCTCCCAGCGGTAGCGCGAGCCCTCGCCCTTGGCCTCGGCGCCGGCGTGGTCGGCGACGTAGCTGGTCAGGGCCTCGCACCAGTTGCCGCCGCGGGGCGAGACGAGCACGCCGTTGCCCCACCAGCAGTGGGCGACCTCGTGGATCAGCGAGGTGTCCGCGATGAAGGGCAGGCGGACGACGTGCTTGCCCAGCAGGGTGAAGCCAGGGAAGCCGTAGCCGGTGGGCAGGAAGTGCTCGACCACCGCGAAGGCCGGGAAGGGGTAGGGGCCGAGCTCCTCGCTGAAGCGCTCGACGGCGCCGCCCGCCTGCTCGAGGTAGCGCGGCGCGAGGCCGATGTCCTCGGCGTAGAAGTAGGCGTAGATCGTGGTCGCGCCCTGCTGGCGCTCGCGGACCTGGTAGGGACCGGCGACCAGGGTCAGCGGCTCGAAGGGGCGCTCGCACACCCAGGTCGTCTCGACGTTGGCCTCGCCGTGGCGGACGCGCTTGGTCCGCTTGCCGGTCGTGACCGCCTCGAAGGCGCTGCCGGTCACGGTGACCTCGACCGGGCTCGGGGCGGCGTCCTGGGGATACCACGCGCCCGAGAGGTAGGCGCCCTCGGGGCCGACGTAGCGGGCCAGGCTGCGCGAGAGGGCGTGGCGCGAGCCCTGCAGCTCCTCGAACTGGGCCCGGTAGGTGACCTCGAGCCAGGCCGGGTTCTGGCCGACGGTGAGGTGGACGCGCTCGATGGTGCTCGGCGGCGCCTTGCCCTGGGTCTCGTCGAAGAAGCAGGCCTCGACGCCCTGGCCGGTGGTGCCCACCAGGGTCATGCCCGGGGCGAGCTTCAGCTCCAGCTCGCCGAAGCCGCGCAGCTCGATGCGGTCGCTGATCGTGGCGCTGCGCCCGGCGGGGTCGAGGATCACCTCGATCTGGTGCCGCACGACCTCGGCCGGCGGCGGAGTCGGCCCGACGACCACGTCACCCAGGCTGGGGTCGTCGTCGCCGCCGACCACGATCAGGCGCTCGAAGGGGAGCCGGCGCGTGACGCGGTCGGGGATCCCGGTGCCGGTCTCGATGTGCGCGCGCCCCGCCACGACCAGCGCGCGCAGGTTGGGCCGCCGATCGCGCAGGAAGTGCTCGCAGAGCGAGTCGGCCATGGTGTCGTCCCAGAGGGTGAAGGCCTGGTAGTAGCGCCGGAGCATTTGCTCGGGCATCGGGTGGACCTTCTGCAGGGCCTCGTTGCTGCGCTTGCGGTGGTCCGGCCGCTCGAGGTCGACCCGGGGCAGCTTCAAGAGCTCCTTCCAGCCCAGGCCCTCGAAGCCCTTCATCCGCACCTGGCGGACGGTCGCCTTCTCGGCGTTGAGGGCCACGATCGTGGCCTTGACCTTGGCCGCCGCCTTGAAGAGCGGCGCGTAGGCCTCCCAGGGGAAGCCCCAGGTCTTGTCCCAGTTTACGTGCGCGCGGAACTGCTCGAAGGTGACCTCGCCCCGGTTGAAGGCGTCGAGCACCGGCTGCATCGAGCGCGGGAAGTACTCGCAGCCGAGCACCACCGGCCCGTCCTCGGCCAGGGTCTCGAGCAGCTTGGCCTGCAGGATGTGGTGCTCCTTGGTCCCGTGCTGCTCGCCCATGAACACCAGCCGCGCCTTGCGCACGCGGGCCTGGAGCGCGGGCCAGTCGATCGGCTTGCCCTTGGCGCGCAGGCGCTCCTCCCAGGTCGTGGCCCGGGTGACCTTGGGCGCCGGCGCGGGCTCGCTGGCCGGCTTGCTGGTCGGCTGTGAGCTGGGTTGGGAGCTGGGTTGGGAGGTCGGCTTCTTGGTCGGCTGGCTCTCCTGAGCGAAGAGCGGGGCGACAGTCAGCAGGGTGGCGGCAGTCAGCGCGAGGGAACGCATCGGGACTCCTTCCGCGAAGGGCCGGAGGTTACTCGATGCGGGCCGCTGGCTGGAAGGAGACGCAGGAGTCGATGAGCACGCAGACCCTCTACCGTCCCGTAGGGCAGGCCGAGCTCGACCTGATCGAGCTGAGCGGCTGGCGCGCCTTCCCGCCGCGCTTGCCCTTCCAGCCGATCTTCTACCCGGTCCTGAACCAGCGCTACGCCGAGGAGATCGCGCGCGACTGGAACACCAAGGACGCCGCCTCGGGCTACGTGGGCTACGTGACGCGCTTCGCCGTCCTGGCCGAGGTCGCGGGCCGCTACGCGGTCCAGACGGTCGGCGCCGCCCACCACCAGGAGCTGTGGGTTCCCAGCGAGGAGCTCCCCGCCTTCAACGAGGCGATCGTGGGCCCGATCGAGGTCGTGGCGACCTTCCGCCCCGCGGGAGGCGCCGCTACCCTCGCTGGGTGAGCGATCAGCGCTTACGAGACCTCGAGCGCCGCTGGCGCGAGAGCGGGACGGACGCCGACCAGACGGCCTGGCTGCTCGAGCGCGTGCGCGCTGGGCTGGCCTCGCTGCTCGAGGGCTCGTCAGACATGGAGCGAGCCCAGGCGGAGGTCAAGGCGACCGTCGCGCGCTGGGCTCTCGGGGGGCCGGCTTTTCCGTCTGCTAGCGGTTGACGAACTCGGCCTTCGAGCGGGGGCCCTTCTCGAGGAAGTTGTTGATCCCGATCCGGAAGTCCTCGAGGTTCACGCCCTCGCCCCAGAGCTTGGCTTCGAGCTCGAGGCCCTTGGCGAGGGGCAGCTTGGCGCCCTCCAGCACGGCGCGGCAGAGCAGCTCGTCGACGGCGGTGCTGAGGTGGCCCAGCTCGACCTCGGGGAGGGACTCGGGGACGTCGCTCAGGGCGCCCGCCGGGACGCGCTTCAGCTCGACCTCGCCGGCGGCGGCCTTGCGGACCAGGTCCACCGCGGCCGCGACCAGGTCGCCGTCGACCTCCTCGCGGATCAGGCCGACTTCGAGGGCCTCCTTGCCGCTGATCGGGCGGCCCGTGCGGAGCATCTTGGCCGCGGCCTCGAAGCCCACGATCCGGGGCAGGCGCTGGGTGCCGCCGGCGCCCGGCAGGATCCCCAGGTTGGCCTCGGGCTGGCCGGCCAGGACCTTGAGGCCCGACTTGGCGATCCGGGCGTGGCAGGACATGGCCAGCTCGTTGCCGCCGCCGAAGGCCAGGCCGTTGAGCGCGCACACCACGGGCTTGCTCAGGGCCTCGATCTTGTTCAGCGGCGCCTGGCTGGCCAGGCAGGTCGTCTCGCCCTGCTCGGGCGACTCGCACTCGGCCAGGAAGCCCACGTCGGCGCCTGAGACGAAGGCCTTGGTGCCGAAGCCGGTGATCACGGCGCCGATCACGTTGTCGTCGGCCGCGATCGCGTCGGCGTGGTCGCCGAGCTCCTTGAACACCGCGGCGTTGAGCGCGTTGAGCACCTTGGGCCGGCGGATCGTGAGCACCGCCACGCCGTCGTGGTCCTCGCGGGTCACGTAGCTGATCGGCCAGTCGCCCTTGGCCGACTGCTCCGCCAGGCACTTGGCCACCGGGAAGCCCTCGAACTTGGCCGCGAAGGCCTTGACCAGCTCGTAGGCCTCCTTGACCCCGTAGTCGTTCATGGAGGCGAAGGGCGGGTCGAGCACCAGCGCGATCTCGACGCACATCTCGAGGTCGCTGACCGTCGTGATCCCGCTGTCGATCACCTCGCAGCACAGGCCCCAGAAGGTCGCCCGCAGGGCGTCGCCGATCTGCTGCTCCTTCTCGGGCGAGACCGTGATCTCCTCGCCGCGCTTGGGGGTGTCCCACAGCTCGTCGGCCTCGACCTTGGCCTGGAGCGAGGCGGGGGGCTGGAACCAGGCGTTGACCTCGTCGTGCAGGATCGAGAGCCCGTGGGCCGTGATCGGGTTGCCGCCGGTCAGGTTGTGCGCGGTGAAGGGGCCGACGCCCAGGCCGAGCACCTTGCGCGCGACCGTGTCGACCTCCTTGACCGTGCCCACGCCTTGCTCGACCAGGAGCGCCGCCGTCTGGAGCAGGCCCTCGAACAGGGGGTCGATCGCGTAGCCGTAGCGGCTGCCGACCTGGATCGGCGCCTTGCCGATCTCTTCGTAGAAGCGCAGCAGCCAGCGCGTGTGCTCGGGGTCGGTGTCGGCGCCGGGCACGATCTCGAGGCCCCGGTTGCGCTCGGCGGGGAAGAAGTAGTGCACGACGCCGGCGCGGCTCTTGTCCGCCAGCGTGGTGAAGATCTTCTCGGGCTGGAGGTGGCTGCTGTTGCTCAGCAAGAGCGCGCCCTCGTTGGCGAGGCCCTCGACCTGGCGGAAGATCCGCCCCTTGAGCTCGGCGTTCTCGGTGGCGGCCTCGACCACGAGGTCGACGCCCTTCAGCTCGTCGTAGCTCTGGGTGAAGGTGACCGCGCCCTTGATCCCCTCGCCCTGCTCGGGCTTGAAGGCGCGCGACTCGACGCCCCGGTCGACCTTCTTGTGCAGCTTCTTCTCGCCGGCCGCCAGCGCCTCGGCGCTGACGTCGACCACCACGACCGACACGCCGCTGGGGGCGAGGACCTTCGCGAAGTGAAGCGCGATATCCGGCCCGATCTGACCCGAGCCGATCACTCCGACCTTGCTGATCGTCCGTCCTGCGAAGCTATATGCCATGTCGTTGTCTCCTGAGGGGCGAGCGTTCTAACTGGTTGGGAGAGCAGGCTCCAGGGAGGCGGGGAGCGGGTCATGGAATCGCGCGAGGGCGCGAGGTGCAATTTGGTGGCAGGTCGACCCGTCAGTCCCCACGTAACCTCGGCCTCGTGGCCTCTCCTCCCGAGCCCTCGCCCCCTCCTGCCCAGCGCCCGCGGTGGCTGCTCCGCCTCCTCTCCCTGCTGAGCGCGCTCCTGCTGAGCGCCGCTGTCCTCGCCCCGCGCTACTGCGCCCTGGGCTGGGAGCAGCCCTACGAGGGCCAGCGCGCCTGGGCGCGCGCGCAGGGCGCCGGCGTCGCGCGCTGGGTCGAGGCGGACCTCGAGCGCGAGGGCTTCGCGACGGGCTCGGCCCGCTTCGACGGCGAGTGGTGGTTCGGCACCTACCTCATGGCTGGCCTGGGCTACGTCCAGACGGCGCGGGAGCACCCCGAGCTGGCCGAGCGCCACCTCGCGCTGGCGGCGCGCTGCGTCGAGCGCCTGCTCGAGCCGCGGGTGCGGGCCTTCGACGCCGAGGCCTGGCTGGGCGAGGACGCGCTGGACTCCCTCGCCGGCCCCAACGGGCACGCGGCCTACCTCGGCTACCTGAACCTGCTGCTCGGGCTGCTGCGCGAGCAAGACCCGAGCACTCCCCACGCCGCGCTCAACGACCGGATCAGCGCGGCCCTGGCGCGTCGCTTCGCCGCGGCGCCGCATGGCTTGATCGCGACCTACCCCGGCGAGCTCTACCCCGTCGACAACTCGGCCGGGATCGCTTCGCTCGCCGTCCACGCGCGCGCCACCCGCTCGCCTGCGAGCCCCGCCGTCGCGGCCTGGGTCGCGCGCGTGCGGGCCGCCTACCTCGACCCCGAGACCGGGCTCCTGGTCCAGGCGGTGAGCTCGAGCACGGGTCAGCCCAGCGACGCCCCGCGCGGCTCCGGGAGCGCGTTGGCGGCCTACTTCCTCGCCTACGCGGACCCAGCGCTCTCTCGCGACCTCTACCGCGCGGTCGACGCTCAGCTGAGCGAGCGCTTCCTCGGCTTCGGCGTGGTTCGCGAATACCCCGCCACCGTCCCCGGGGGAGCGGGGGACATCGACTCGGGCCCGCTGATCCTCGGCTACAGCGTCTCGGCCACGGGCTTCACCCTGGCCGGGGCGAGGATCCACGGCGACCCGGCCGCCTTCGCGCGGATCTACGCCACGGCCTGGCTCTTCGGCGCGCCGACCTCGCGCGGCGAGGCGCTCCGCTTCGCCGCCGGCGGTCCGCTCGGCGACGCGCTGCTCTTCGCGCTGATGAGCGCGCCCCGCCTCGCGCCGGGAGGCGGCTCGTGAGCCGCGTCCAGCGCCGCCTGCTCTCGATCGCGCTCCAGGTCGGCCTGGCGATCGGCCTCCACGCCGCGCTCCTGGCGTGGTTCGCCGGGGGCGAGGTCGCGAGGGTCTTGTTCACCGGCGGTCACGCAGCGAGCCCCGCCCTGTTGTTGGGGGCGGGGCTCTTCTTCCTCGTCCGCTTGGTGGTCTACCTGCTCTTGCCCGGGCTCGTCCTGGCGCAGGTCGTGGACCTCGCGCTCGCGCCGAGCCGGAGCTCGGGCGAGCCCGAGGGCTAGACCGGCGACTCGCCCGCGGCGCGCTGGACCAGCAGGGGCGCGTGGCAGCGGCGCAGGACCGCCTCGGCGACCGAGCCGAACCACCAGCGGTTGAAGCCCGAGCGGCCGTGGGTGGAGAGGACGACGAGGTCCACGTCCTTCTTGTCGACCAGCTCGATGATCCGCGAGGCTGGGTCGCCGAGCTCGCCCTTGAGCTCGACGTCGAGGCCCGCCTCGCGCCAGCGGCTGGCGGTCTGCTCGAGGGCGCCCAGGACCTGCTCCGGGGTGCGCGACACGATCCGGCCCTCGGGGTCGGCGAAGGCCAGCGACTCGACGCGGAGCAGGATCACCTTGCTCCCGTAGAGCGAGGCGATCTCCTTCACGTAGGGCAGCACCTGATCGGCGAGGGTCGAGCCGTCGTGGGGGACCAGGATCCGCTGGAAGAACTCCTCGGGCGGCTGCTCCTCGGTGCGCGGGGTCACGAGCAGGAGCGGGACCGCCGTGCTGCGCAGGATCCGCTCGGCGACGCTGCCGCGGACCCAGCGCGTGACGCCCGAGCGCCCGTGGGTGGCCATCGCGATCAGGTCGTGCCCCTCGCGCTGGACGTAGCCGAGGATCTCCTCGGCGGCGTCGCCCACCGCGACGTTGACGCTGGCCGGGATCGAGCGCTCGGAGAGGCGCTTGCGCAGCCCGGCGAGGTACTCCTCGGCCTCGGCCTTGTCGTCCTCGCTCTCGACCACGCAGAGCAGGCTCGTCACGCCGACGTCCTGGCGCGCGATCAGGCGGGTGACTGCGTCGAGCACCTGCTCGGAGAGTTCGGAGCCGTCGAGGGGGATCAGGGTTTTGCGGAACATGGCACCTCCATTTCACTCACCGCGCGCAGGACGTCGTCGCTGGAGAGGATCCCCACCAGTCGGCCCTCGTCCAGCACGGGCAAGGCGTCGATCTTCTCGCGATGCATGCGCCCTGCAACCTCAGGGAGGCTCGCTTTGGGCGTGGTCGTCGAGAGGGGGGCGGGGGTCATGATCTGAGCGGCGCTGCAGCCCTCGAGGTCGAGGACCCGGCCGGCGTTGCTCAGGTTGACCCGCACGATGTCCCGGTTGGAGATGATCCCGCGCAGCTCGCCCTCTTCGAGGACGAGCAGGTGGCGGACGCCGCCCTCCTCCATTCGCTGCAGCGCAGCGAGCGCGGTGCTCTGGGGCTCCACGTGCAGGAGCTCGGTGGTCATCAGGTCGGCGACGGTCCGCTTCATGCGTCCTCCTCGGGGCCTCGCGAGACGCGTCTGCAAGGAGCGCGCCAGCCGGGACTCCAGGTCTCCCGGTGCCAAACGTCCTAAGGCCAAGACGGGCGCGCCAAAGGTGTCACGCGGGTGGGACACCTCGTGTCCCTGGCGCCGGGCGATTCTTCGCCGTCGCAATGCTGTTTACGGTGTCTTGGGGGGGGCGTATATTCCGGTCATGGCCTCAGATACGGCGCGTGAGCAGGACCTCGTCAAGGTCTACCTCAACCAAATGAGCGTGATCCCCCCGATCTCCGTCGAGGAGGAGCGGGTGCTGGCGCGCGAGCTCGAGGAGTCACGCGCGGCCTATCGGCGGCGAATCACGCGCAACGGCTACTCCCTGGTCCACGCGATCCGCTTGCTCGAGAAGATCCTGACCGGGCAGCTGCCCGTCGATCGCGTGCTGCTGATCGAGGCCAACGACAACCAGAAGAAGGACCGGATCCGCAAGGACCTCGCCGTGGTCCTGCCCGTGGTCCGCCGCGAGGTCGCCGAGCACCAGCGCCTGTTCCGCGCCTACGTCGACCCGGCCCGGAGCCCCGAAGAGCGCGCGCTCCTGCGCCGCGCCATGGGTCGCCACGTCGAGGAGACGTGCCACGTCTTGCTCCCCTACCGGATCCAGATGTCGCGCCTGACCCCCGCGATCGAGCAGCTCGAGGTCCTCTCGGCGCGGATCCGGATCCTGGGCGTGCGCCGGGACGAGCTCCAGGGCGGGCGCTCCAACGAGCAGAAGCACGAGCTCGCGACGATCGAGAGCGAGCTGGCCGAGCTGACCTACCTCTGCCAGGCGACGCCCAGCGCGTTGGCGCTCTACCTCGAGCACGTCGAGCAAGGGAAGCAGCGCTACGAGAACGCCAAGAAGGCCCTCTCGCGCAAGAACCTCCGCTTGGTGGTCAGCATCGCGAAGAAGTTCCGCAACAAGGGGCTCCCCTTCCTGGACCTGATCCAGGAGGGCAACACGGGCCTCATGAAGGCCCTGGACCGCTACCAGGCCAGCCGCGGCAACAAGTTCTCGACCTACGCCACCTGGTGGATCAAGCAGACGATCACGCGCTCGATCGCCTACCAGTCGCGCACGGTGCGGATCCCGATCCACGCGATCAACAACCTCAACCGCCTGATCGAGCTGCGCGAGGACTTCCTCAAGAAGAACGGGCGCAACCCCTCGCTCGAGGAGATGGCGCGCGTCAGCGAGCTCCCCGTCAAGGAGGTCACGCGCTTGCTCGAGCTGCACCGCAGCTCGCTCTCGCTCGACCAGCCCTACGGCAACGGCGAAGAGGGCCACTTCGGCGAGCTGATCGAGGACCAGAAGAGCGAGACCCCGGTCGAAGCCAGCCAGCAGGCCATGCTGCGCGAGAGCATTCAGGGCCTGCTCAAGACCCTCAGCTACCGCGAGCGCGAGGTGCTCAAGCTGCGCTACGGCCTGGGCGACGGCTACACCTACACGCTCGAAGAGGTGGGCGCGATCTTCAAGGTCTCGCGCGAGCGCATCCGCCAGATCGAGGTCGGCGCGCTCCAGAAGCTGCAGCTGCCCCAGCGGCGCAGCAAGCTGAAGGGCTTCTGGGAGGAGTCCCCCAGCTGAGCCGGTCAGCTGAGCCGGCGTCGGCCCAGTGCTGAGACCGGGCGCGCGCTTCGGCTCCTACCGAGTCGAGCGCCTCCTCTCGAAGGGCGGACAGGGAGCGGTCTACCTGGCGGAGGGACCCGCGGGAGCGGTCGCGCTCAAGCTCCTGCACGACGCCGAAGGCGTGGCCGTCAAGCGCTTCCTTCAGGAGGGCGAGCTGCTGCGGCGGCTCGAGCACCGCAACCCTGGGAGCGCACGCTCGAGATCCTGGGAGAGGTCGCCGCCGCCCTCGAGCGCTGCCACGCGGTGGGCGTCGTGCATCGCGACCTCAAGCCCGCCAACGTGTTGATCGAAGAGGGCTCTCAGCGCGCCGTGCTGCTGGACTTCGGGCTCGCCGCAGCTGGCCCAGGCTGCGGCCAAGCAGTCGCTCGTCGCCTTCGGGCGCGCGATCGAGGCGGCGCAGCGAGCGGGCGAGCCCGAGGAGCGGCTCGCCACCCTGCGCCGCGGCGAGGCCGCGGCGCGCCGCCTGGCTGGCGAGTGACTCGGCTCAGCCGAGCAGGACGATCAGGTTGCTGATCAGGAACGCGCCGGCGATCAGCAGGCCGACGAAGGCCAGCGCCGGGATCCAGAAGAAGGGGCTGGTCCAGTAGCGCACCGGGCGGCGCGAGGCCAGGGCCGCGTCGCGGTAGGCCGGCTCGAAGACGTGGGCCTTGCTGACGAGCACGTAGATCACCGCGCCCTGCCAGGCTGCGTTGAGCAAGGTCCCCAGGAGGGCGTAGGCGTTGAGCTCGCCGAGGAGGCTCAGCGCTCCGCCGAGCAGCCCGAGGCCCGAGAGGGTCACGTTCAGCCAGCGGGCCCAGTTGTGATAGCGCCACAGGCAGTAGCCGCAGGCGAAGGTCAGGCTGGCGAGCGGCAGAGCGACGAGGAGCAACGGGAGCACCGTCGCGCTGGCGACCTGGGGCGGCGCGAGGACCACCAACACGGCGGCCAGGAGCAGGTTGACGAGCACGAAGAAGGCCCCGGGGATCATCTGCCAGCAGGCCAGGGCCCGCACGTGCGCCTCGGCTGCCAGGTCGCGCGGGGCGCGCCGACCGGGCCGCTCCTCACGGCACACCGCGCACAGCGCGCCGCGCGCTTCGTGCAGGAGGCCGCAGCGCTGGCAGCTCCGCGAGCGCTGCTGGCTCGCGCGCTGCTGGCTCGCGCGCTGCGGCTTGGGCTGAGGGGCCGGCTCCCGGTAGCGCTGACACGGCGGGAGGAGCTTCAGGCTGCCGCTGGGAGGCGTCGCCGGGCGGGGGGGGAGCTCCGCCAGCGCGCGTTCGATGCGGGCATCAAGGCTCTCCCAGCCGCTGACGTGGTCTCGCGCCCGGGCGAGGTCGCTCGCGCCCGCCACCGGGCGCGGCGCCGGCGGGGCCTGGAACACGCCGCCCTGGCGCACCTCGCGCTGGGGTGCGGCCGGGATCCGAATCACGGCGCGGCAGTGGTGGCACTTGCCCTTTCGCCCCGCGAAGGCGACGGGCACTCGCACCCGGCCTCGGCAGGACGGGCAGGTGAAGCGCAGCAGCTGCTCGGCGCTCCTGGTCGGGGTCTCCTGAGTGGTCTGGGTCTGGTTCATGCGGTTCACTCCCTCTCTTCCGCCCGTCAATAGGGCAAGCGGAGTGCCGCACCTGGCTTGGCGCAAGCTCATTGGGATCGGTCAATTCGTCGCGGAACTCGTCCCGCGCTGAGAACGGAGATCCCATTCCAAGCCGTGTAAGAGACCGCCGTTACGGGACTTGGAACAGGTCCTCTAGCGAGAGGAGAAGTAGGCCTCCGCGTCGACCAGACCCACGAGCGCGAAGCCGACGGAGGCGATCCGCTGCCAGCAGACGAGCTTGCGGTCCTCGTCGACGCGCAGGACCCCTGCGCTCTGAGCTTGGATCTGCCGCAAGCCCGCCGGGAATGGGAAGCGCTCCTGGTCGACCTCCTGGCCCTGGGCCACCCGGGAGGTGTCGGCGCCGCGGCGGAGCAGGACTCGCGGCGGCTGGGTGAGCTCGAGCAGGTAGACCTGCTCGAGGCCAGGGAGCTCGTCGGCCCACAGCTGCTGGCTCAAGTCGTCGATGGGGAAGTCGAGGGCGGCGGTGCCGACCACTTCGCCCTCTGGCCCGAGCACGACGTGGACGCTGCTGACGACGAGCGCCCCCGACATCGTGTCGCGGTAGGGGGGCGTCCAGGCGTGGACCTCTCCTCGCTCCCGCCACGCCTTCAGCGCGCGCTGATACCAGGTCCGCTGCGTCGGGTCGTAGTCGGGCGGCCACTCGCTCGTCGCGCCGGGGTAGAGCACGATCGCGCCCTGCGCGCTGGCCACGTAGACCCAGTGGACGAGCGCTTCGTCACCGCGGATCCAGTCCTCGAGGCTGAGACCCGGCGCGCGGCGCGCGCCGCCGGGGACCGGGACCTGGAACACGGACTTCATCGCGGCGCGCAGCGTCAGCAGGCGAGCCAGGTCGGCCTGGGCCTCGGGACCTGCCTCGGGTGCAAGGTGCGCGAGGGGCTCGGCGGTGCTGATCGGCCGCTTGTAGCGGGCCGAGGGGGCCGAGTCCGCAGGACGGCGCGCGGCGGCGGCGAAGTCGGCGATCCCGTAGGCGCGGGCCTCGCCCCTCGCCGGCGAGCGCAGGGCCTGCGCCGTCGCGCCCGCGAGCTCCTGGGTCTGGCCGCGGAAGTGGCCCAGCCAGCTCGCCAGGCGCTGCGCCTCTCGGCTGGTCCGCTGGCTGAGGTCGGCGATCGCCTGCTCCCGCTGCTCGAGGGCGCGCGCGTGCGCGACCCGGGTCCAGACCAGCGCCGAGATGCCGAGGAACACCAGCGCCAGCACGCCGGCCAGGACCGCGGTCTGCCGGTCTCGCATCCAACGATAGAGGCGCTGACGAGGGCCGTCGGGCAGGGCGCGCGTCTCGACGCCTCGGAGGTGGCGGCGCACGTCCTCGGCCAGGTCCGCGACCGAGGCGTAGCGCTCGGCCGGCTCGAGCGCCGTCGCGCGTGCCACGATCGCGGCCAGCTCGGGGTGCACCGCGCGAGGGGGCGGCTCGATGTCTCGCTCCTGGGCGCGCAGCAACACCGCGAGCAGCCCCACGCCGGGGTAGGGGCGGGCGAGGTAGATCAGCTCGTGCAGGATCAGGCCCAGCGCGAACTGGTCGCTGGCGGGGCCGACGCTCCCCAGCTCGCCGCCCGCTTGCTCGGGCGACATGTAGGCCGGGGTGCCGACGATCTCGCCGGCCAGGGTCTCTTCGGGCGCCTGCTTGCAGTCCGCCAGCAGCTTCGTCACGCCGCCCTTCTCGAGGTCGACCTCGGGCTGGTCGGCGTGCTCGCCGGCCATGACCCGGGCCAGGCCCCAGTCGAGCACGTAGAGCTCGCGGAAGGGTCCGATCATGACGTTGGCGGGCTTGAGGTCGCGGTGGATCACGCCGCGCTCGTGGGCGAAGGCGACCGCGTCGCAGGTCTTGAGGAAGGCGTCCAGGCGCGCGTCCAGCGTGTGCTCGTCGTCGAGCTGGCCCGCCGCGAGCTGGGCCTCGCTCTCCTCGACCAGGTCGGCCAGCGTCCGCCCGCGCACGAGCTTCATCGCGTAGGACACTCCCTCCTCGTCGGACTCCAGCGCGTAGACGGGGACCACGTAGGGGTGGTCGAGCTGCGCCGTGATCTGCGCCTCTCGGACGAAGCGCGAGAGGGCCGTCGCGTCCTGGTCCGGGTGCAGGGTCTTGAGCGCGACCCGGCGGCGGAGGGTCGCGTCGCGCGCGACGTGCACGGTGCCCATTCCGCCCTCGCCCAGCGGCGCCAACACGTCGTAGTGGCTGTCGAGGGGGCCCGCGACGCCGAGCGCCTCGCCCTGCAGGGGCCGCCCCTCGACGTCGACCCGCAGGGTCGGCGAGCCGAGGTCCAGCGCCGCGCGCGCCGAGTAGCGCGCGTGGGTGTAGGGGTCGATCCGCTGCTCGCGCAGGAGCAGGTCGAGGAAGCCCTCCGGGGAGGGGGCCGCGCCGCTCGCGCCTGCCTCGGCGGCGTAGCGCTGCCAGAGCGGGCGCAGCTGCTCGGCCAGCGCGCTCCCGCGAGCGCTGAGCTCGGCCTGGAGCTCGCGGAGGGCATCCCAGTTGGGCGGGGCGGCGGTCACAGGCGCACAGGGTAGTCCCTGGCGCCCACAGATCAGCGTCCCAGCGGCTTGCCCTTGATCTCGCAGCCCGAGAGCGGCGCGTCCGGGAGGGAAGGGAAGAGGGCAGATCGCAGGGTTCGCGAGCCCTCTCTAAGTCATTGCTCGCAATGGGTCCGCTGACTGGGGCTGGGAGCGCTAGCCCAGATTCGCCTTCCCTTCGAGCTTGCGGCGGCGGGCGCTGGTCGAGTCTGCTGGGGAGGTGAGCGACCCCCCTCTTCGACAAGAGCTGCAGTTGCCCGCTGAGCTCTATTGGGAGGTCTTTGCGCGCTCCCTCGACGCCGTGGCGGTGATCGACGCCGAGGACCTGACCTACGTCGTCCAGAACGAGTCGCACCAACGGCTGGTCGGCTACACGGACGAGGAGCTGCGCGGCCAGACGCCCGCGATCCACCTCGACCCTCCCGACGCGGAGCGAGTCGTCGCCGCGCTGCGAGAGCAGAGCTCCTTCCGCGGCGAGGTCCGCTCGACCCACCGCGACGGGACGCCGCTGCTGCTGCAGCTAGCGGCCTTTCCGGCCTGCGATCGCGACGGACGCCCGCGCTACTACGTGGGGATCAAGCGGGACATCAGCCGCCTGCGCCACAATGAGGAGGAGGCGCTCCTCCGCGATCGACAGCGAGCGACCTCCAACTCGCTGCTGACCTGGAGCCGGAGCGACCTCAGCCTGGGCGAGCAGGTGCAGGGGGCGCTGATGGAGCTGCTCCTCGTGCCCTGGCTCGACCTCGCCCCCCACGGGGCGATCTTCCTGAGCGACCCCGAGGGCTCGGACGAGCTGGTGCGCGCGGCAGCGAGTCACTATCCGGCGGAGGTCGAGCGGGTCCGCTTTCAGGCCGGGCCGCCTGCTCGCCTCGAGCCCCAGGCGGGCCAGGGGTTGCCAGGTCAGCACTGCGCCCCCCTCATGCTGGGGGACACCCTCCACGGGGTGCTCGTGGTCCAGCCCCGCCGAGAGCTGGCGCGCCCTCAGCAGCAGGCCTTGGCCGGGCTGGCGGGGACCCTGGCGGGGATGGTCGTGCGTCGCCGCGCACAGGAGGCGCTCGAGGCCAGCCAGGCGCGCTTCCGCGACCTGGCTCAGAGCTTGCCCGGGATCGTCTATCAATACGAGCTCAGCCCCGAGGGCGAGGGCAGCTTCCCCTTCGTGAGTGACGCCATCGAGATGTTCGGGCACAGCGTCGCGGAGCTGCAGCGCGACCCCAACCTGGCGTGGGAGCAGGTCCACCCCGACGACCGGGCGGGCCTGGAGGAGGCGGTGCGCGTCTCGGCGGAGACCCTGACGACCTGGACGCACGACTATCGGGCCTACCTCCCTGAGGGCGAGCTGCGCTGGTTGCGCTCGACCGCGCGTCCGCAGCGGCTCGAAGGCGGAGGAATCCGCTGGAGCGGGCTGACGACCGACGTCACGGAGCGCCGGCAGGCCGCGGAGGAGCTCCAGGCCGCCAAGGAGGCGGCTGAGGCCGCGGATCGCGCCAAGTCGCGTTTCCTGGCCAACGTCAGTCACGACCTGCGCACGCCGCTCAACGCCGTGATCGGGATGTGCGAGCTGATGCTCAAGACGCCGCTCGACAGCTCGCAGCAGGAATACGCCGAGACGATCCGCGACAGCGCCGACTCGCTCTTGCTCCTGATCGAGGACCTGCTCGACGCGACCCGGATCGAGACCGACCAGCTGGCCCTGGAGCCCGCGCCCTTCGAGCTGCGCGGGCTGGTCGAGGGCTCTCTGGCGCAGGTGGCCGGGGCCGCGGCGGCCAAGGGCTTGACCCTGATCTCGCTCTACGAGGGCGAGGTCCCCTCGCGCGTGATCGGCGACGCTGGGCGGATTCGCCAGGTGCTGGTCAACCTGCTCAGCAACGCGGTCAAGTTCACCCGCAGCGGGGAGGTGGTCGCGACGGTCGCGGCCAGCCCGCGCGAGGGCGGACACGAGCTGACCTTCGCCGTGCGCGACACGGGGCCCGGGATCCCCAGCGAGCGGATGCACCTCCTCTTCGAGCCCTTCCGCCAGATCGAGCCGCAGGCGGACGACGCCGTCGGGACGGGCCTGGGGCTCACGATCTGCAAGGGGCTGGTCGAGCTGATGGGCGGCCGGATCTGGGCCGAGAGCGAGCCCGGAGCGGGCGCCCTGTTCCGCTTCACGGTCCCCGTCGACGCCCTGGTCGGGCAGGGCTCCAGCTCGGGCAGCTTGTTCCGACTCGTCGATCGCCCGCTCCTCCTGGTGAGCGAGAACGAGGGCGAGCGCCGGATGCTGGCGCAGCAGTGCGAGCGCTGGGGCCTCCGGGTTCATGAAGTCCCGGACGTGAAGGCCTCCCAGGCGTGGCTGCGCGAGAACGAGGCCGAGGCGATCTGCCTCGACGGCGCGCTCTGGGGGCAGGCCTGCGAGGTCGAGCTCGGCCTCCCGATCGTGCTGCTCCTCTCGGTCGGTCAGCCCGAGCCCGATCCTCAAGCCGCCGCCGACCACGGGCTGGCGGGCGTCTTGTTCAAGCCCTTCCGGGCCTCGCCCCTGGTCGAGGTCCTGACCTCGGTCCTGGGCACGCGCGAGGAAGGCGCGCCCAGCGTCGAGGAGCCGCTGGCCAAGAGCCTGCCCTTGCGGGTGTTGGTCGTCGAGGACAACGGGATCAACCGCCGCGTCGCCCAGCAGCTGCTGGCAGAGCTCGGCTACGAAGCGGTCTTGGCCGCGGGCGGCGAGGAGGCACTCGCGCTCTGCGATGCGCAGCCCTTCGACCTGCTGCTGATGGACGTCCAAATGCCGAAGCTAGACGGCCTCGAGGCGACTCGCCTCCTGCGCCAGCGCTATCGGCCGGGCCCGCGGGTCGTGGCCATGACGGCCAGCGCCAACCTGGAGGACCGTCGCCGCTGCCTCGAGGCTGGCATGGACGCCTACCTGAGCAAGCCGGTCCGCCTCGGCGCGCTGCGGGTCCTGCTCGAGCGCTTGTTCGGGGGCGCCCCGCTCGACACCGAGCAGCTCGATCGGCTCCGCCGGGCCGGCGGCACTCGTCACCCCGGCCTGCTGGCGGAGCTCATCGAGGCCTTCCTCGAGGAGGGGCCCGCGCTGCTGCGCGACATCGAGACCGCCGAGGACGCGGAGGGAGCGATCCACGCCGCGCACGGCCTGAAGGGAGCTGCTCTCGACCTGGGGGGTCACGCCCTCGCGCGGGTCTGCGGCCAGCTGGAGAGCTTCGGGCAGCACGAGGAGTGGCGAGGGGGGCTGGTGCGCAAGGCGCGCCGCGAGCTTCAGCGCTTGAGCGCCTTCCTCCGCGACGCGCTCTAGTGGTCCTTCAGGCGCGATTCCAGCGGCCCTCGCGCAGGCATCGTCGTCGCTGGCAAGGCGCGAGGCGGGCGCGAATCGGGCATTCGTAACCAACG
>MDTG01142350.1_pt1 | contig 17398 bp, 13 predicted proteins | sample 811421 | NCBI WGS metagenome assembly MDTG01 (sample SAMN05326645, study PRJNA326480) | marine metagenome | isolation source: seawater | place: Pacific Ocean: South East | collected 2011
GCTTCAATCAGCTCGCCACGAAATTTTTCAACTTCATCCTTCATGTCTTCAGGGATATCAACCACATCAAAAGTGGCACCCATGTTTTCTTCATGCCAAATGATAGCGCGGTTTTTTACCAAATCGACACAACCTTTAAAGTTATCTTCATCGCCAATTGGCAATACAATGGGTACAGCATTGGATTTGAGCATTTCACGTACTTGCGTACAAACATTTAAGAAGTTTGCACCCTGTCGATCCATCTTATTGACAAATCCCATTCTTGGAACCTTGTAATTGTCGGCCAAACGCCAGTTTGTTTCAGACTGTGGCTCAACGCCGTCTACGGCTGAAAATAAAAATACGAGTCCATCCAGAACTCGTAGTGATCGGTTAACTTCAACGGTAAAGTCTACGTGTCCAGGCGTGTCAATAATATTGAAGTGATAGCCTCTTGCTCCATCGATTGGCTTCCCTTGTTCGGTAGGAAAAGTCCACTCACATGTGGTTGCAGCAGAGGTGATGGTAATTCCACGCTCTTGTTCTTGCTCCATCCAGTCCATGGTAGCAGCTCCGTCGTGTACTTCACCAATTTTGTGACTCACACCAGTGTAATAGAGAATTCGCTCTGTCGTTGTTGTTTTACCAGCATCGATGTGAGCAGCAATTCCAATGTTTCGTGTGTATTTAAGATCTCTTGACATTATAATATATGTTAAAACCTGAAGTGAGAGAATGCTTTGTTGGCTTCAGCCATTTTGTGTGTGTCAACACGTTTTTTGACAGCTGCACCTTCTTCTTTTGAAGCGGCGAGAATTTCGGCAGCGAGTTTTTGAGCCATTGATTTTTCATTGCGTTTTCGTGCAAATGAAATCAACCACTTCATCGCTGTAGATATTTTACGGTCTGGACGGATGGGATTTGGGATTTGAAATGTTGCCCCACCAATTCGACGACTTCGTACCTCGACGTGTGGCATCACATTGGTCAAAGCTTCTTTCCAAACTTCGAGCGCTGACTTTTCATCGTCTTGTTTCTTTTCGTTGACGATGTCAATAGCGTCATAAAAGATTTTAAATGCAATTGATTTTTTACCGCTCCACATTAGATTATTTACAAATCTCGTGACCAGTTGATCATTGAAGCGCGGGTCTGGTAACAATGGGCGTTTTTTCGCCGATCTCTTTCTCATGTCTCTTAATTGAGTGGTTCAAGCAAGCTTGAACGTCATTGTTTAACTAAAACTTTTTATTTTTTGGGTCGCTTGGCACCGTATTTCGAACGTCGTTGTAGGCGCCCCTCAACGCCTGCAGTGTCTAGAGCTCCACGAACAATGTGGTAGCGAACACCAGGTAAATCTTTAACACGACCACCACGAACAAGAACAATTGAGTGTTCTTGTAAGTTATGTCCCTCACCAGGAATGTAGGCGTTCACCTCATTTCCATTGGTCAAGCGAACACGAGCTACTTTGCGCATCGCTGAGTTCGGCTTTTTCGGAGTGGTTGTGTAGACCCGAGTACATACCCCGCGTCTTTGTGGGCATGAATCAAGAGCTGCAGATTTACTCTTTTTTGAGAGATCTGTTCTTCCTTTACGAACGAGTTGCGAAATTGTTGGCATACTACGAATTAATTTCTTCCCATATTTTAAGGGCTGCAAATTTAGTGTTTAATTTTTTACATCCAAAAAAAACAAGCTAAATTGCGCTCAATTTTAAATTATATGAGAAAAAAATCAAAACATAATAGTTTTTTAGGCATAAAAATCTGGAAAAGCAATTCCGTTCTATCAATTTGTATGATTATTCTATTTCATATATCAGCTCCAATTTTTGGACAGGTTGAATCATTTAATTTGTCATTGATGAATGATACAGATTTACAACAGATGTTAAGTAAAATTAGTTCTTCTGAAAAGATTGATGATTATGATGGATCGCCTTATTTATTTAAAAATGAAAAAAAGGGCAGTATAGTTATTGGAGAAATGAAAAGTGTATCTGTTAATGCAACATTTAACCTTAATTTTCTTAATATGAAGTTTTTTATATATGAAGAAGGTGATGTTTATTTGCTTGATTCAAGTGAAGTCACATCGTTTGATGTAGGTGATTTTACATACATAAGAAATGATGATAATCAATTTGTCAAAATTATTTTCAAAGACGAAAATATTACTCTTTTTGAAAAATACTATTTAGAAATTAAAGACCAACCTTATGTCGTTGGTTATGAAAAACCAAGCAACAGTTTAATAAATATAAAAAAATCTGTATTAATTAACATTAATGGAAATTCAATCCCTTTTAAACCAAAATTGAAATTTTTGCAATCACTATTCGATTCGAACATTAGCGATTTAAAAAAATTCATAAAGCAGAATTCTTTAAAGCTTAGAAATCACCAAGATTTGAAATTAATTTTTGGGCAATTCAAAATTAATTGAAACGTATTTTTGTTTTATTAACAATTTTTTAACACATTTGCACTTACACAAATATTAAATAAAAATGAAAATAACTGATTTTACTATATTATTGGTGACGTTTTTACTATCATCAACAGTACTAATAGCGCAAAATAATGTAAGTGGTTTGGTTACATCTGAGGAAGGTATCCCTCTTTCAGGAGCAACTATTCTAAATACATCTACAAACGACGCAGTTGTTGCTGATTTTGATGGTAACTACACTATAAATGCCTCATCTGGTGATGTTGTATCTTACAGCTATGTTGGATATGAATCACAGGAGGTAAAAATTGGATCTAATTTTTCAATCGATATCCAACTTGTATCTTCAACTGAGTTGGACGAAGTAGTTGTTTTAGGTTTTGAAAAGAAAACTCGATCTGAGATTACTGCTGCAGTATCCACAATCAACACACAAGAGTTAACAAATTTAAACACATCAACCTCCATATCTAATATGCTTCAAGGTAAAGCAGCAGGTGTACAGGTAGTTGCTACTAACGGTAAACCGGGTTCTGGTGCTTATGTTCGAATCCGTGGAATTGGTTCAATAACAGCTGGTAGTGCACCTCTATTCATAATTGATGGTGTGCAAGCCCCTGGGACCCAAAATCTAAACCCTTTTGATATTGAGTCTGTTTCAGTATTGAAAGATGCTGCATCCTCTGCAATTTATGGTTCAAGAGCTGCTAATGGTGTTATAATTATAACAACAAAACGTGGTAAAAAGAATAAAAGAGCTACTGTTGAGTTTACTTCAAGATTTGGTTATACATCACAGACTGACGAACACGGCTTTAGAATGATGACTAGTTCTGAAAAGCTTCAATATGAGAGAGAGTTAGGTTTACTTGGTTATGTACCCGCACAAGCTCAATTAGGATACACTTCTACTTTAGATGAGTACAACAGACTAGCTGCAATCAACTTTAACTGGAAAGATGCTCTTCTTAGAGACGGCGAGGTTGTCACAAATCAAATTTCTGTTACAGGTGGAGAAGAAAACTTTCAGTATTATCTGAGTGTAGCTGAAGATAGAAATGAAGGAATTATTGATCAGGTTACTGGATTTGAACGTCAATCGGCTAGGTTAAATGTAGATTATCAAGCTAAGGATTGGTTAAACATTGGTGTTAATGTTTCTGTTGCCGACACAAAATCTGATGAGCCAAGAGATAGATATAATTTGCAAAGCCCTATATATGCTGCATACACCACCTTACCATACGAAACTGAGTATGTTAGAGACAACAACGGTGATCTTGTTTTAGACGAAAATGGTCAAAAGCAGTATAATTTCGTTGGATTTGGTTGGAGTATTACTGAGGCGCTTGCCAATAACCCAGAATTTGAGGGTAACACAACGTTGTTAGCAAATATAAACTTAGAATCTACGATCACAGACAAATTGACTAATACCACTAACTTTGGTATTAACAACCAAAAATTTAGAAGAGAATATTATTACAAACCTGGTTCCAGATTAGATGATTTCGTAGGAGATGCTAATGCGCCTGGTGGAAAAACTGACAATGGTTCTTTTTTCACAGACTACAATATTAGTAATGTATTGAAATACAAAAACAGTATCGGAGATCATAATTTTTCGGTTTCTGGCTTGTTTGAGTTCAATAAAATTACCTCAAGGACGTATAGTTTGGAGAGTATTGGTTTTGCATCTGGTGACCTTTCAGTACAAAGTGTAGCTGCTGAAGCAACAGACGCAAGCACAGACCTGTTTGAGAGAACTCTTTTATCCTATGGAGGTTTCTTGGATTATAACTTTGATGGTAAATATTTATTTACAAGTTCATTGAGATATGACCAATCTTCGGTATTTGGAAGAGACAATAGAGGTGGAACCTTTTGGTCTACAAGTGCTGCATGGAACATTGCAAGAGAAGACTTTATGCAAGGCCTTCCTTTTGACGATTTAAAGTTAAGAGCTTCAGCTGGTGTAAGTGGTAACCAAGCAGGTATAGGTTTCTATGAGTCTTTAGCTGTTATCGGTTTTGGTAGTTTTAATTCTCAATCAACTGCTGCACCTACTGATAATGGTAATCCAAAATTAAAATTCGAGGAAAACTACACTTATGATATTGGTCTTGAGTTTACAATGTTCAATGATAGACTTAGAGGTGCAATTGATTACTACAAAAAAGTCACTTCTGACTTACTACTTGACAGACCTCTTCTATCTTTGGGTGGTGAGCCAGACGGTAGTATACTAAGTAACGTTGGTGAAATGGTAAATAAAGGAGTTGAAATTGAGTTAGATTATGATGTACTCAGATCTGACGACCTATATGTAAATGTATCAGCTACATTTGGAACTGTTGACAACGAAGTAACTAAATTAGTACCATCTGCCTCTTATCCTGAAGGCGCTGAAATTGACTGGGGAAGTGGTGTATACATTAAACCAGGCGAAGAGTATGCTACATTTAAACTTGTACGTTGGGCTGGAGTTAATCCCGCTAATGGTCAACCCCTTTGGTACGATAAAGATGGTAATATAACCGCAACTTATTCAACTGATGATGAGGTTTATCTTTCAGGAAAATCACCTTTAGCCGACATGGATGGTGGTTTAAATCTATTTGCAAGCTATAAAGGATTTGATTTATCAGCAGATTTCTATGGGAAAGCAGGTGGGTATAGTATTTCGTATAACACCAGAGATATTCTTGATCCAGCTAACATAGGTGATAACATGGCTGTTGAAGCATTTAATTACTGGAAAAGACCTGGTGATGTTAATGTTCAACCAGCAGCACAATACACTGATGCTTCTGAAACTTCTACTAGATATTTGTACAAAACTGATTACATAAGATTACGTAACCTTAACTTTGGATACACAATTCCAAGTTCAATAGTAGAATCTTCTGGTTTAGAAAATGTTAGAGTTTATTTGACTGGACAAAATTTATGGACATATGCCCCACATTATGTTGGGCTAGATCCAGAAGTAGGTGTCGGAGTTGGAGAATCTAGCGACGGTGAATTTGGTACTTTTTCAATTTTTGGTATTCCAATTTTGAAAAGTTTACAATTTGGAATAGATATTAAATTTTAATTAGACAAAAAATGAAAAAATCAATTTATTTATTTGGAATCTTATTTTCGATAGTATTCAGCTTCACCTCTTGTGAGGATGAACTCGATCAGTTACCTAACAATGCTTTTGCACCTGAAAGTTTTTACAAAACAAGTCAAGACTTTGAATTTGCAACTCGTGCATTATATTCCGGACTATTTTCCGGATCATACTATGGTGGCTCGTTTTTGAGTAGACCAGATATTGTGACTGACAATGTTATTGTAGCTCAAGAGGGAAGAAAATCAAATTTATCTTTCTATGAATGGAGATACAAGGCAAACTCTGCATGGAACATGATGGGATCTGCTTATGTAGTGATTAACAGAGCAAACCAGATTATTGATAAAGCTGGAAATCTCCCTGATGGCGATGCAAAGAACAACTTTTTAGGTGAAGCGCATGCAGTCAGAGCCTTGGCTCACTTTGACCTATTGAGAGTGTACTCTAAAGTTTCAGATGGATCATCACTAGGAATGCCATATGTTACTGTTTTAGATCCAACATATGAGGCTCCACGCCCTACTGTTGCCGAAACTCTATCGAGTATTATTTCAGATTTAAATGATGCAGAACCTTTAATTGGTAGTGGAGATACAAAATCTAGGTTTACCAAAGATGGTGTTAACGCATTACTCTCAAGGGTTCATCTTTACAACAAAGATTATGCTGCTGCTATTGCTGCCGCAAATAAAGTTACAACTGAAATTGCGGCACGTGCAACATTTCCACAAGTTTGGACTGACTCATCTGCTGATGGTGTAATTCTTAAACTCGACCAGAATGCGTCTATCGATGATATTGGTGTAGGGATTGAATGGAGTCAGTCATCATCTTCTGGAATTATACCAGAATATGTTTGGTCTTATGAATTCGCTTCTTCTTTGTCTGCAAGCGATATAAGACTTACAGCATACAATGACAACATTCCTGATGCTAAAGGAAATTTATACAATGCAATTATCAAAATGTATGGTGAAGCTGGCCAACAAAATGGATCAGTTGATGCTAAAGTTCTAAGAGCAGCGGAAGTTGCTTTGAACAAGGCTGAAGCAATGTATTTTACTGGTGATGAGGCAGGTGCTCTTGCTGAATTGGATAAGCTTCGTGTCAAAAGATACGACCCATTTACATCTGGAGGTGAAACTGGAGAAGCTCTTTTAGAGGCTATTCAATATGAGAGAAGAGTAGAGTTAGCAGCTGAAGGTCACAGGCTTTTTGATCTTAGAAGGTGGGGATTGGGAGTATCCAGGTCTGCAACAGAAGGTGAATTTTTTGATGGTACAGGTACTCCAGCAATTCAAACTGCAAGAACTCTATCAGCTGGTGATTACAGAATGGTGTTTCCTATTCCTCAAAGCGAGATTAATATATACACTTCCTTTCAACAAAACCCTGATTACTAATAACAATAATAATTATGAACAACATAAAATTAATTTTAGCTCTTTTCATTACAACTGCTTTCATGGTTAGTTGCGATGAAGAAGACTATAGAGATGCTTACACTGGAGGTGAAGTAATATATTTTGAAAACTCTACTGCCAATTTCTTTGTAAAAAGCAATACATCAACTGTTGATATTAAAGTAATTTCAACCTTTAAATCTTCAAATGATCGAACTTTTGAAGTTGAAATTGACACTGAAAATTCAACATCAAGTGGAGATGCGTCACTTGCAAATAATTCATTTACTATACCTGCCAACAGTTATGAAGGTATGATTACTCTTAATGGTAATTTCGATAACGCAGTTGAAGATGGTACTGAACTGGTTTTGAAATTAAAAACCGGTGCTAGTGCTGTCGACAATATGTCACCAACTGGAACTACAATTACCGTAAGTGTTTACAAACTTTGTGAATCAAACCTCGCTGGGGAATACGTTATGACTACCGTGTTTGGATATCATGACTTTTTGCCAGATTTTAACCCAAGCATAATATCTGTTGAGCTTGTAGCTCTAACTGAAAATACCTATGAAATCGTTGGGGATTTTACAGGCGGATTATGGGGTGATTTATATGCAAGTGCATATGGTACTTCTGCAAGATCTGTTTCAATTTCAGACATATGCAACAATATCTCCTGGGATCAGGAAGCATCTGACCAATTTGGTGGAAATATTGTATATGGAGATTCTCCAAGTTATTATGACCCTGCTACAGGTAACATAATTATTTCATGGACATGTACCGGTTATGGAGAAACTGGAGTTTCTACTTACACACCTAAAAATTAATATAAATGAAAAATTTATTTTACACTTTTATATCGGCTCTTTTCATTTTCAGTTTTGCAAGTTGTGAGCCTGACACTGGAGATGAGTCATTCATGGAAAATCGTGAAACTATTGCCGGGTTCACAGCTTCATCAGCAACTATTTTTGCAACCGCTGATGGTACAAACAACTACAATCTGTCTGTTGCAATTTCAAAACAATCTTCTTCAGATGTAAGTTTTGATATTAGCATGTCTGATAGTTCAACTGCTGCCGCAGAAGATTATACTATGTCAGCAAGTTCTGTAACAGTAAAAGCTGGTGAACTATCTGGTTCAGTAGATATAGTTGCAAACTTTGATAATGCATCTTTTGACGGTAAAACTTTAGTACTTGATTTAACTGCATCTGCTGGCGTATTTGTAGGTTCAGTAGGTACAATATCAATCGATATTATTAAATCTTGTCCAATTCCAGATTCTTTGCCATCGTCATGGACAGCAGAGCTAGGAACTGAAGATTTAGGTGCAGCTGTAGGGTCTTTAGCCAGTTTTACACCAACATTTACTGAAACACCAGCTGATGATGGGTTATCATACAGTGTAGATAATGCCTGGGGAGAGTTTGTAGATGAAATAACTTCTGCTGACTATTCTGGACAATTCCCTTATTCTGGTGTACTTACAGTAAATCCAGATGGAACAGTTGATTTTGTAGGAGATGCAAGTTGGGCTACTGGTGGTACAGGAATCTTTGACGCTTGTACTGGTGTTATTACACTAAAACTCTCTCAAGCTTTATTTAGTGGAAGTTTTACTGCTGATGTAGTCTACACACCCGCTAATTAAAATTTAGTATTTACTATTTAAAAAAAGCTCATAATATTATGAGCTTTTTTTTTATAATTGTATCATGAAAAAGAATATCATAAGTTCTGTATTTTGTGTTACGTTACTATTATTTTCCTTTAATGTGTATACTCAAACGTTAAGGGAACGTCAAGAGATTTCAAAATCATATATCAACTCTGGGAGTTCTGACGAAATAACATCTGTAATACAAGACTATATGGGCAAACAAAGAAAAGCTGTTGATAGTTTAGTATCAATTGGATTGAAAAAAAGTTTTAAGATAGGGATAGTAAAATACGAGCTTTTAAGAGTAAGTCCAAAAGGTGAACCCATTTACTATTCAACTGATAATGTTTCTGCAGCTAATAGCACACAAACTCAATATTTACATAGTAATGGTGGGCTTGGAATAAATGTAGAAGGACAAAACATGATCATTGGGATTTGGGATGCTGGAGTTGCCCATGGTGGTCACCAAGAATTCATTGATGAGAATGGGAACTCTTTTGTGACAACAGAGAGTTCATATTTATCATCTAATGATGATCATGCAACTCATGTTTTAGGCACTATGATTTCTCGAGGAGTACGTAGTAATGCTAAGGGCATGGCTCCAAAGGCATCGGCAGTTAGTTATGACTGGGGTGATGATTTAAATGAGGTCAACCTTGAGGCTTCAAACGGATTACTTATTTCAAACCATTCATATGGAACCCCTATTTTCATAAATGGATCAACAAATGTACCCCCTAGTGGCATAGGAACTTATAATTCCGAGGCAAAAGCATGGGATGGTATTCATTACGCATATCCATATTATCTTCAAGTTGCATCAGCAGGCAATGATGGATCAGAAGAAAATATCAACCCAACGCAAAATGGTTTTGACCAAATTATTGGAGAAAAAGTATCAAAAAATAATTTAGTTGTTGCAAACGCTAATGATGTAATCTATTACTCTAATGGGTTTGTCTACACAACAATTAACTCATCTAGCAGTAAAGGTCCTTCGGATGATGGAAGAATAAAGCCGGATATTACTGGCAATGGCACAGGTGTGTATTCGACTGATTCTGATCCAAATGACCCATCAAAAACAAGCTTATACAGATCAGCCACAGGAACTTCCATGGCTTCACCAAATATAGCAGGATCATTGCTATTGCTGCAGCAGTATTACAATGAGCTAAACTCAAAATATATGCGTTCAGCAACTCTTAAAGGTTTAGCATGCCATACAGCAACTGATAAGGGAAATCCTGGTCCAGATCCAATTTTTGGATGGGGAGTGTTAAACACAAAAAAAGCTGCAGAACTAATTGCCTCTGATAAGTCCAAAGCTAGTATATCAGAAATGACAATCAATAATGGTGAAAACTTACAATACGACTTCGTTATTCCAGCAGATGCCCCCGAGTTTGCTGTGACAGTTTGTTGGACTGATCCATCGGGGCCAATTATTAGTGCCACTAATTCACAAACGCCAGTTTTGGTAAACGATATTGATATTACCATTACAAAAGGGCAAGATATATATTACCCCTACAGGTTAAATTACAACAGTAATGATAAATTGTGGAGCTGGGCATCAACAGACGGAGATAATAGTGTTGACAACATAGAGCAGATTAGAATTGCTAACCCAGTTGCTGGCAATTATTCCGTTAATGTTACGCACAAAGGAAATCTAACGAACAATAAACAGGATTTTTCGATAATTATTACAGGTCATGAAAGCTCAACTTCATTAAATTTTGAGGATAATTTATTTTCTGATATCGTGATTTATCCTAATCCTGTTAGTGGAAATTCAATTTATATAACAGGTCTGAATGAAGATTTTCAGGCTTCGCTGTATGATATTAACGGAAAAAAAATAATTCAAGTTTCAAATGGTGAGAACAACATTTCAATGATAAGCCCGGGTGTATATTTTTTAAAGATGAAAAATTCTCGGAAAAGCCTAGCAAAGAGAATTATAATTCAATAATATTCTCAATTTGTTCTAAACGTATAGACTTGAGATGATGATTTGTTGCCATTTGAATCTTCAGAAATTACTCTCCAAAAATATTCTGAATTTTCTTCAAGAATAACAAATTTTGAAGTATTTGATAAATTTTTTAGCTCATCTAGTGTGGGCTGAAATCCATCAGTTTTGTCAACAAATAAATCGTATCTTAAAACATCTCCATCAGGGTCTGAACCATCCCAATCTAAAGTAAATGAATTATTTGATAGAGAAATTGTTTCTCCTGAGGATGGTGAAATTAAAGATGCAGGAAAAGGAGGGCTATTTGTTTGATCATCACTAGGAAGGTAAAAACGCCAAGTTTGACTTTGTGCAGATTCTTCTGGATAATCTTCAGAAATAGAAGTTACGTTCCACTCATATGGGAAGCCCGGCTTCAAATAAACAGACGATGAATTTATTACCAATGAATTTCTATTAACAGTTTGTGATGTAATAATATTTTTGATAAAAAGATTATAGGAAGTTACATGTTTCGCATCACTCCAAGAAAATTCAACTTCTTTTTGATTCGAATTAATGACCTTACCATATTGGCAATTCTCTCCATTGATAGGCACAAAAAGCTCAGCTTGTTCAGGCAGTTTAGGACCATCATCTTTCGAACAAAATAAGAATAACGATAGAATCAAAAAAAGGTATAAGTTTCTACTAAATGATTTAAAAACTATACTCATCGCTTCAGAAGTTTAATTGTTTTATCAATTGTTTCAGAGTTAAATTTGAAAAAGTAGACTCCTTTATCAAAATTTTTCAAATTGTAACTATATTCTCTATTATTCAGCAAAGTCAAAACAGAATTTTCTAACTTAGTTCCACGAATATCATATATACTTAAATTAATAGTCTTTTCTGATCCACCAAAAGAAAAAACAACATCATTTTGAGTGGAAGAGGTATAATGAAAAACTTCATGGCTATTGAAAAAATAAGATTCATAAACTCCTTGGCAATTCAAATCAGTATATATTTTAACAATATTAATACCTTTTTCCAAGGACAACTCATACATATTTCCATTGACTGAGGTTTTATTGTTGTTGTGAGTAATTACAAAATTAGAAGTGCCTGAAATGAAAAAAGTTACATTCTCATTGTTTTGAACAGAATTTACTTCAAGTGGTGAAGGTTCAGTGATCTTAACAGAATAGCATTGGCTATAATTGTCGATACCAACTACATAAAAACAAATATCATATTCGCCTGTTCCTAAATCACCAAGATTTGTTTTAAAATTATTTGATTGATTTAGAAATACAATTTCAGAATTTATATGAACTTCATAACTATAGTCATTGTCTAATGCAGATAAATTTATCGAACCCTCATTGGAACCAATACAACTTCTAGACGTTACATTTATTTCAAAATTATCAAAAGGGAGCTGGAATATTTCACAGCCATTTATATCAACACTTTTACCAACAATTGTATCTTCACATAAATCTAAATCATCGGAAATTCCATCTTCATCAGAGTCTTTTTGGTAATCAGCGCATCCATTAACATCTACTTGGAAACCGGAAAGTGTTCCTGGGCATTGGTCTAGATTCTCTTTTACTCCGTCACCGTCAATGTCAGCACATCCAAACTCATCAACATCAACATTTGAGGGCGTATTTTCACAAATATCAATATCATCTGTTATTCCGTCACTATCTGAATCTAGTTCTGAGGGTGCACATCCATTGCTGTCTACCACAAGTCCAGAAGGAGTGTTTTCGCAATCATCAAAAATATCATTAACTCCATCACCATCTGTATCAGTGTTAGGATCAATGGAGCTACAGTCAGAGACCTGGTGTGGGTCTAAATAATCACACAATGAAGTTGAAATATTTCTAGCTAAAATTATTTCAGACCCTGATAAATATTGATCAATAGAAACGGTGCCAGGCCCTGTACCGCTAGCATAGTGCATCAAAGATTGACTATCGATATTGTGACCAAATCCTAATGCATGACCAAGCTCGTGCTTGGCAGTCGAATTGAAGTCATACTGAGAGTTTGTTACATTTTCATATCCCCAATTCACAGCATTGTTAAAAATAATATCGATTTCTCTCCATGCAATTTGAAGTTCATTCTCATTCACAATACAGCCGTCGTAGTAAGAGTAAGTTACACCTAACGCATTGGTTGACGCAAAAGTTATTACATTCGTGTTATCGTCAGAAGCAGATGAAATATCAGTAACCTCATCAGTGATCTCAAAATTTTGCCCTGTAGTGCAAACCCAATCTGTAAGTAGATCCTTTATTGATTCTCTGGCAGATTCATTTTCATGAAAGTCATCATTCAACGTAAATAGGTATGCACCATCAACGATATTATCTTGCAAAGATGCATTTGGGTTTTGTAAATTTCCAGTCATACTTCCTGTATGGTATATCGGGTATTCAGTATTATCATCCGAATCTCCACTAAGGGAATATACAAATGTGTTTATGCTATATGGAATTATGATCTGCTGCGAAGACTGAAAAGTTTGATTACCAGCAGTTGTCACTCGGATTGCTCCAGAACCACTATCAGACGGCACTTCTACTTTTATTTCGGTATCAGTCCATGAAACAATTTGTGATTTTAAACAAGATTGCCATTGTGAGCCGCCAGAATCAGCATTTTTAAATGAAACATAGCCATTATTGTTTCCAGAGATAAAATCACCAAAACCATTACCAGTTATTGTAAGAACCTCTTTATTTCCAGCAATAATTGTGGAAGGGGATATGTCAAATACTTGAAATTGTTCAGAAATACCGACAGCCCTAAATATATTTTTATCCAGCTCATGGTCTACATATACTGATTTTTTTTTTGAATATTGCTCAAGGTTATTTTCAAATACCTGTTTTTCTAACATCAAATTGTTGCTTGACATTACGCTGTCAGAAATTGAGTCATAATCATAATATCCAGTTAGATGATCAAATAATTCCATCAATTTATCATTATGCTCAAAGCCGTCAAGTCTTACATTACGAGCATTTTTAAGCATTAAATATCCAACCGAATACAATCTTATGTTTGCAGTTGGTTTTACTACAACTCCTCTCAGCCCGATTGACCCACCCTCCGTTAACAAATATTGATATTCATTATTTTTTCCTTTAAAAGATTTTGAAACCTTAATTTTATGTACAGTGTATATCATTTGTCGATCAACATCCCAATAAGATTGTTTCTCAACAATTTGACCACTAACGACAATTGAAGCAGATGCAAATGTTTCCTCTAAGTTAGCTGACTTTTCAATGATTTGAGCAGAAACAGTGCTTGTAAATAAAAAGAAGATAAATAATTGTCTTTTCATAAGTTTTATTGATTTCGAATATAAAAAATTAATTTTAATACTTTTGAATATGAAAAACAGCAAACTAATTTTTGGCCGCCAAGCGGTCATTGAAGCTGTCGAAGCATCAAAAACCGTTTCAAAGGTTTTTATTCAAAGAGGCCTGAATAAGAGCAGTGCCGAACGACTCATCGGTACATTGGAAAATTCAAAAATCCCCTATTCCTATGTTCCCATTCAAAAACTCAACAGACTCACACTTCATAACCATCAAGGTGTCGTTGCTCAACTGAGCGAAATTTCATTTCACTCACTAGAAGATCTTGTAGAGACTCATCAAAACAATGGACTCTTTGTTCTTTTAGATGGGATTACGGATACCCGAAATATAGGTGCAATCATTCGCTCGGCGGCAGCTACCAAAGCCTCTGCTGTCGTGATTCCAACCAGTGGATCGGCGCAAATCACTGGAGAAACGATTAAAACCTCCGCAGGTGGGGTCTTTCAGGTTCCCATTTGTCGAGTCAGTCACCTCAAAGACGCACTCTACCTATTGCAGTCCTACGATATCCAATCGATTGTAGCCGATGAGAAAGCAAAGGAAAACCTTTTTGAATTTGACCTAACAAGCTCTACCGCAATCGTTATGGGATCTGAAGACAAAGGGGTTTCACTAGGGGTTAGAAGACTCTGTTCACATACAGCAAAACTTCCCATTCTTGGAAACATGAATTCCTATAATGTTTCGGTAGCTGCCGGAATGTTTCTCTATGAAACCATGAGGCAGCGGCTGAAGTCCTAAATCCTTATCTTTAGTCTATGAATTCTCCTCTTGCAGAACGCATGCGCCCGCAAACACTCGATGATTTTGTCGGTCAAGAGCATTTGGTCGGTCCAAAGGGAGTTTTGGCGTCGTATAAAGATCAAAATCTGATTCCTTCCCTCCTCTTTTGGGGGCCACCAGGCGTGGGTAAAACGACCTTGGCTCAACTCATCGCTAAAGATCGTCCTTTTCAGCAGCTCAGCGCAATTGAATCAGGAGTCAAAGAGGTGAGGGCAGTCATCCAGCAGGCCAAGCGTCAAGACAGTTTGTTTTCATCTGAAAAACGTACAGTTTTATTTATCGATGAAATTCATCGCTTTAGCAAGTCACAACAAGACGCTTTACTTGGAGCCGTTGAGAAAGGGTGGGTTACACTTATCGGAGCAACGACCGAAAATCCGAGTTTTGAAGTGATTCCAGCACTGCGTTCACGATGCCAGTTATACATCCTCGAACCACTGACCAAAAAACACCTCATTTCGATTCTAAACCAAGCGATTTCTAAAGACGAGCAATTGCAACAGAAATCGATTGCACTTAAAGAAACAGACGCTCTTCTTCGATATTCAGGTGGTGATGCACGACGATTGCTCAACCTTTTTGAACTGTGTGTGCTAGCCAGTAAAACTAAAAAAGTAATCCTAAAAAATACGTTTGTTGCCCAAATCGCCCAACAAAATACAGCCCAATACGACAAAGGCGGTGAGAAACATTACGATATCATTTCTGCCTTTATCAAATCTATACGTGGAAGTGACCCAAATGCGGCAGTGTATTGGCTGGCTCGAATGCTTGAAGGAGGAGAAGAAATCAAGTTTATTGCCCGTCGCTTGGTTATTCTGGCCAGTGAAGACATTGGAAATGCCAACCCAACAGCTCTTGTCTTGGCACAAAGTTGCTTTGAGGCAGTACACACAATCGGAATTCCAGAGGCTCGAATCCTATTGAGTCAATGTGCCATTTATCTTGCAAGCTCTCCAAAAAGCAATAGCAGTTATCAAGCGATTTCAAAAGCCCAAAAACTTGTCGCAGAAACTGGAGATTTGGCGGTACCCCTGCCCTTGCGAAATGCACCCACAGAGCTGATGAAAGAACTCGACTATGGCAAAGATTATAATTATGCTCATCATTATGATGGGAATTTTGTCGATATGGAATTTATGCCAGAACAGCTCTCAGGCCATAAATTGTATATTCCAGGAAACAATCCGAGAGAAAACGAGATGAAATCTTTTCTTGAATCGCGCTGGAAAGACAAGTATAAATCCTAAAGGATTTCTAGTAATCTCTCTAAATCATCAATCATTACACAATCGTTGTGTGGGGTTTCACCTGCTACTGCAAAATGAATGGCATGCATTCCGACTTGCAGCGCACCAAGTATATCTGCCTCATAACTGTCCCCGATCATGAGAGCTCTAGATGGTTCACAGTTTGCATCGCTAAGTGCCTTTTGGAAAATTAATGGGTTGGGTTTTTTGACACCAACAGACTCTGAATCTGTCACAGTACTAAAGTATGGCGTAAGACCCGCATTTCTCATCTTGAAGTGTTGTACCTCGCGAAATCCATTGGTAATGATATGTAACGAATACCGTTCTTTGAGTTTATCCAACACTTCGATAGCACCAGGAAAAAGATGGTTGTGTTCAGGAAGATTTTGAATATAGGCATCTGCTAAAGTGAAAACCATGTCGTCATCAATAGAAATTTCCAATTGATCGAAAGTGTCTTTTATTCGTCGATATCGAAGGGTTTCTTTGTCCATTCGTTGTTCTCTAAAAGCTTTCCAATACTCTAAATTTAATGGCACATAAACCTTTAAAAAATCGTCTAATCTGACAGGGATTTGATAGTCGATTAATAGCTGATCAAAAGTGAGTGCAGAGTTTTTTTCAAAATCCCAGAGGGTGTGGTCTAAATCAAAAAAAAGATCGGTAATGGTTTCTTTATTGATCATAGCTTTCCAAAAATTCGGTAAACATTCTCTTCCACGCCTTATTTTTCATCCGTTCATCCATAATCGTATTAGTCAGCACTAGGGTCAATGGTGTGCCATACTCGCTATTGTAGGTTTTACACTGTTCCAGTAGTCGTCTCGCTTTACGTGGAGAACGATTTGCTCGAAGTATAGCCTCATGAGCGACAACAGGATGGATGAATAAGTTTGACCGCTGCTCTTTACTGAGGTTATAAAACTGAAAAGGAAAGCCAGTTCCCGCTCGATAGCCGAGATAATCTACAAACTGTAAGGAGTAGTCATTGGCAAATCCCAATTTCGCAAATTGGTCATAAGTTGTTGGAAAGCGAAGGCGTACCAAATATTGTCGGATATCTTTTAGAGGATGATGTATGATTTCGCTCAATCGGTTGACTTCAATCTGAAGCAGTTGGGGTTGATCAGTGGATTGATAGGAGGCCAAAAGAGATGTGGATACATAGTCCGCAACATCTTTAATCTTTTCTAGAAATCGATGTTTGAAAATCGAGATATTTCGATCATGTGCACTTGGCTGAGCAAACATAAACATCACTTTAGTTGATATATTTGTTTTTTGGTGTAAGGCAATCCAAGATTTATAAATATCATAGGGGTCTGGCCGAAACGATAGGCGTACAGCA
>MDTG01384406.1_pt1 | contig 17396 bp, 14 predicted proteins | sample 811421 | NCBI WGS metagenome assembly MDTG01 (sample SAMN05326645, study PRJNA326480) | marine metagenome | isolation source: seawater | place: Pacific Ocean: South East | collected 2011
ATCATCAACAAATTCTATTAAACATTTATAATCAAAAAATTCTCCCACTGATTCCATATATTGTGAAATTAAATCGCAAATTAAATTTGCTACTTCAATATTTTTCTTCTCGCAGTTTCCTCCAATATTATAAGTTTCTCCAGGGATACCTTCATTAATAACAAGTATCAATGCATCAACATGATCATCTACAAATAACCAATCTCTTATATTTTCTCCATCACCATAAAGTGGTATATTCTTTTTATTAAAAGCATTTAATATTATTTTTGGAATTAACTTCTCAGGATATTGATAAGGTCCATAATTATTTGAACAATTAGTTATCAAAACTGGTAAATTATAAGTCCTAAACCATGCCCTGACTAAATGATCGGAAGAAGCTTTTGAAGCAGAATAAGGAGAACTGGGATCATATGCATTGCTTTCAGAAAATTTGCCATTATGTGATAAGCTTCCATAAACTTCATCAGTTGAAATATGATGAAATCTAAATTCTTTTTGTTTATTTAAAGATAACTTTGACCAATATCGATAAGCGATATTAAGTAAGTTATAAGTCCCGCAAATATTAGTTTGTATAAATTTATCAGCATTAGTGATTGACCTATCTACATGGGTCTCAGCAGCTAGATTCATAATAATATCTGGCTTAAAATCACATAAAGCCGAATATAATTTTTCTTCATCGTTAATATCTCCCTTTATAAAGTAATATCTTTTACAGTCTGAGATAATTTTTAAATTATTTAGGTTACTTGCATATGTCAAATTATCATAGTTCAGGATAGTATTATTCTTATCCAGAATTAATTTTCTTATTAAGGCTGAACCTATAAATCCAGCTCCTCCTGTAACTAAATATCTCATAAAATTTTATTATTAAACTAGATCATTATTTATTTAGTGAAGAATAAATTATTAGAAATCTCATCTAAAATATAATTTTATATATTTACTCAATTTTTGTAAATGTATAGTCAACTATACCTTTTTCTGGCGAATAATCTTTTACGATTTCTTTCAAAATCCTTAAAAGATTTTTATGATCATTTTCTTTTAAATAGAATTTTAAATCATTTAATTTAGGCTCCAATTGCATCAACTCAATAAAAGGTTCTTTGGATCGAAATATTTTAGAGTGTTTTGTAGAACATGGATTACCAGACAAAAGCAATTCTTCATACAACTTTTCTCCTGGTCTAAGCCCTGTAATCCTAATCTCTATATCTCCATTGGGATTAAATTCATCCTTTAATGAATAACCTGATAGTTCTATCATTTTTAATGCCAAGTCATAAATCTTTACTGGTTTCCCCATATCAAGAAGGAATACCTCACCTCCTTTAGCCATAGAACTTGATTGAATTACTAGTTGAGCGGCCTCTTTTATAGTCATGAAATATCTTGTTATATTGAAATCAGTTAAAGTAATTGGCCCACCATTTTTTATCTGTTCCCTGAATCTAGGAATAACAGAACCAGATGATTCCAGAACATTACCAAATCTTACCATTGATATTTTAGTAAACTTATTATTTTTAACATCTCTAATCTGGTTGTGAAAAATTGCCTGTAAAGAAATTTCAGCTAATCTTTTTGTAGCTCCCATTATATTTGTTGGGCGTACTGCCTTATCAGTTGAAATAAATACAAAATTAGGAATCTTATTCTTAATTGCTATTTTTGCAAATTCAAGGGTTCCAATACTATTATTTTTTATTCCCTCTATTAAATTATGTTCTACTATTGGAACATGCTTATAAGCTGCAGCATGGTAAATAATAGAAGGTTTCCAAATAGAAATTATATTATTAATTCTTTTTTCATCTTGAACATTTGCAAGCAGAGGAACAATTTCTATATCGCTCAAACTTAATTTATTTATTAATTCATTTAATTTAGATGTTATTAAATAAAGGGCATACTCACTATTTTCGATTAATAATATTTTATCAGGATTCAAACTAACAGATTGTAAGCATAATTCGCTTCCAATTGATCCCCCTGCTCCAGATACTAAAATCACTTTTCCTGTGATATTTTTTTTCATCAAATAAGCAGAGGCTTCTACTTCTTCCCTTCCTAAAAGATCATCAAGATCTAAAGCAAATAAATCAGTTATGGAAGCATAGCCTTTAGCCAAGTCTAAAATACTTGGGATAGTTCTTACCTCAATATTTAAATGTCTTAGATTTTTAATAATTTTATTTCTTCTAGATCTGCCTACAGAGGGAATAGCTAATAATATAAGAGAGATATTTGTATAGGAGATAAAACTTTCTATTTTCTCATTAGAAATTACAGGCTTTCCATCTAAGTAATAGCCTTGTTTAGAAATATCATCATCAACAAAACCTTTTATATTAATTACATTGCTTCCCTGCATCGCTTTAAATAATTGTCGACCTGCATCACCAGCGCCATAAACCAATACATTTTGCATATTAAACCTATTAAATTGTTTCTGATAACCTCCACTTAATAAATAGGCTAATATCATTCGCCATGAACCAATAAAGAAGAGCAGTATTAAAGGTTGTATTATACCTATTGTTCGAGGTATACCTGGTATTTTTGCTTGTAAGATAAAACCAAAAAAAATAAAGGCATAAAAGAATATTGCCTTCATAACTGTAAATAACGCTCTCAAGCCTGAATATCTATAAATAGCTTTATAAAGACCAAAAACTATAAAGATGGGAATTGAAATCAATAAAGATAATAAATATGCAATACCTGTTTGTTCAAAAAACGAGACAAATTCGCCTAGTCTTAAGTAATAAGCTAACCAGATCGATAGTATACAACAAATTACATCAAATAATATTGCTATAAAAATCTTTGTACCTCTTGGTAATCTTGTAATAAAAAATATTTCCTTGTTAAAGTTTTGAAGCATAATTCTAAAAATCTTTAAATTCATTTTCTAATTCCTTTTTAAGCTTAAATTTAGAATTTAAAAAAATATATTCATTTGGGACCCCTGCTGGTAATATATCATTTTTATCTATATTTCTATTAAAAACCCTCTTACCATTTTTAATTAAAACATTATAAATCGGAGCAATATATGTTTCATTTAAATAATCAAATTCTTTATTATTTTCAGTTAAATAAGTTTCTGAATAACAATAATTAAACAAGTTAAGATTATTAAAATAATATAGTCCATTAGAACAATTACTTGAAATTCTTTTTTTCTCTACAACTTTTTTAACTAAGTTATTATCATCCACGACTGCAAAAGACCAATGATCTCCTTTCGCATAAAAAGTTTCTAAGATCCCATCATATTCTTCATCAAATAATGGATTCAAAGCTAAGTGAATAGTATCAATATTAAATATCAAAATAGGCTGTTTAATTATACATAAAGGGAAAGCAAACTTGACACTATCAGCTTGGCCCCTTGTTAGTTCATCAACTTCTAAAATTTTAAAATCTTTAATATTGAGTATATTACATATTCTTATAATTTCTTTATTTACTCCATATTTTAAATGATCTTTTCTAACGACAAAAATAAATCTGTTTTTAGATAACTTTCTAAATCCATATAAAACAAAGTATAAAATATTTTCTTCAGCCAAAGGTAATAAATATTTTGGAATCTTGTAACCCTTTAAAAAAAATCTTGAACCATTACCCAACATAGGAAATATTATATTCATGGTTTTTCAATGAATTTATAAATTCTATATGCATTTCCTAAAAGTGTCATTTGTTTAATTTTATTATCAGAATGTAATGGCAACATAGATAAGAAAAGTAAAACTGTAGAAGGCAAGTAATCCTTTAGAGGATTTTCATCAAAAAATTCATAGCTATAAGCTTTTTTATAAATTAACTCATGATAAAGATCAACAGAGTAATTACAATTAATTTCTATGCAATTCTTTTCAAATTTATATGATTCTGCTTTTATCTCTCCAACATTTATCAAATCATAATAACCTAATAAAGAATGAGCTAATTTAGTTAAATCATATTTCTGAGATTTAATAATTTCTTTTAAGTTATTTTCTTCTCTATGCCCTCTTGGATCAACTAATTTTATAACATTGAGTCTCGAGTCGTATAACATATTACTTAAGCAAAAGTCCCCATGAGCATAAATTTTTTTATTTTCAATACTATTTAATTTCTGAATCATTTTAAAAAATATATCATTTACTGATATTTCACTATTCTTATTTAACTTTATAGAAAATGGATAATCTAATTTATTATCTTTAGCAAAAAGATTTAATCTTTCCATGGTTTTTAATTTAAATAATTCAATATCATCAGAATTTAATTGTTGATCACTTATTAAAAGATTATTTCTTTTCTCTAAATTCAAGGCGCATAAATTCATATTTTTCATAATAATTTTTATAGACGCAAAAATCTTATCCCAATAATTTAAATCAATCTTTCCATAAGTATAAATTTCAGATAAGGAAACCATTGGCAAATACTCAAATGTATAAGTATTTTTATCTTTAGCTTGACTTATAAATACTGGAGAGAGATTAGGGATATATCTCAAAGTATTTTTATACCAATTTGCTTCATAACTGCCCTTAGAACCATATTTAACCTTCTTTGTAATTTCATTATTTTTAATCTTTAATTTATTAAAAAACCTTAAACCAACTAGTTCTGCGCGTGCTTTAAAATAGTGGGCTGAAATTCTAAGATCTATTGTTTTTAAGTTTAAAGTATTATTACTTTCAAATAAATATAATTGATGAAGGAATTTATTAAATTTATTAATATCAGAAAGATCTTTTCTTAATCTATTTTTATTAAATTTCTCCTCAAGGAGAATGCCATAAGATGGTAATTCTATTGAGAAACTTTTAAAATCTTCAAATCCAAAACTATCATTTATGGGTAAAGCCAATCTATGAATATATTTAATTACTTGGTTATTATCAAAATATTCATTTAAATCAAATAAATTGCTTTTCTTGATGAAATTAATATCTAATATTTCAAAATTACTTAAAGAAATTTTATCAATATTAAAATCATTGGGGATAATAATTAATATCTTCTCAGCTTTATTGGCTAATCTTTTAAAAATAATATCAATTAATCTTGAATTTCCAATTGGCAAGAATGCATCAGGTATTCTTCCAAAATCATAGAAATAAGCTTCAGGAATATAATTAGAAGAATCAACTATTATCATTAATCAAACTTTTAATTTGCTGGTAATTTAAATTTAAAAATTCATCAGGCCTTATTGCTTTATCATCTACATAAAATCCTCCAAAAGAGGGCCAAGGTTTACCCACTATTACCTCATCATAGGGAACATTATATTTTTCTAGCCAACTCAATATTATTGGGAGAGTTTTTACATTAATAAGACCAATATTGCCATTATGAGTTCGCATATTTCTTGAAGTATAAATAACTATTTTAAAACCTTTATATTTATATTCCTTTATTTTTTCTATAATATCGTACTTTGGTTTTGAATTTTTGTAATCGCCGTTATCTGTGATACATATAGTATCATCAAGATCAATTATTATTTTTTTTTCATTAGAGTTCATACTCCTCCTCTAATAAGGGGATCTATTTGATATTTATTAAATAATGCTTTTAATTCTTTATCGTATTCTGATATTGTCCACTTTCCTTTAAAAAGAGCTGTTGCAATATAGGGATAATATTCAGAATCACAATGATAAATGCCTCTTTTTTTTGATTCTCCTGATAAAACTCCTATTTTTATACCTAATTCTCTAACAACTTTTTGACTTTTATATTCTAATTCCCAGATATTGACATTTAAATTTCTTTTTAGTATTTCTACTAAAGCATCTTTTCTCCATACACTTGGTTGAATAGAAAAAATCCATTCTGAATTAGAGCTAATTTTTTCTACAAAACAATTTTCTGCTATTGAAGTATATTTTGCATTCATATTTTTTATAAATCTTATAGAGTCTAATTCTTTATCTGATATTAACTCTAAGGCTTTATTAATTTTGTCAATATTTGCCTTTTGATAAAGGAACATATCCTCATGATCTAAAACAATATATTCAGATTCAATATTAGATAAAATATTAAGGATTCTTTGAGGGTAACTTATCTGATCATCGTAATAAAAACATTTTCCAGTAAGCTTATAATTTAGCTTTTCATTCATTTGTTTTGAATTAACTAAATAAATATGATTATTCCAAAAGTTTTGCCCCCATAATAAATAAGGCATTTCTCCTTCATAAATTTTACAAACGTCATAGCAATCAGTATGAGTATGAGTTATCCAAGGAATGTTTTGAATTTTCATAAATAATTATGATTTTTTAAAAATTGATTTGTATCTTTTAAAGCCAAATCCCAAGGTAGTTGATTACTTAAATGAACTTTTTTGTACCAGTTAATAGATTCTAAGACAGCATGTTCGCTATCGTATTTTGGGTGACCAAAAATCTTAACATACTTTGTATTATCTACTGCAAGTAATATATCTTCTGGCAATGAATTTTTTCTTGGTTTAATATCTTTTAATTCAAATACACTTTTAAATAAATTTATAACATCCCCAACAATCATACTTGTATTATTTCTAGGACCTAAATTCCAACAATCCCCCATATAGCTATCATTATTATGCAAAGGATTTTTCATAAGGATAGAATAAATACCGTTACATACATCTAATACATGTTGAAAAGGCCTTGTAGCTTGGGGATAACGAACTTCAAAAATATTATTTTGCAAATAAGATCTGATTAAATCAGGTAATAATCTATTAACACTATAGTCTCCTCCTCCTACTACATTTCCAAGCCTAACAACCTCAACAATTTTAGTTTTATCAAGATGAATCTTTCTATAAGAATCTGCAAGGTGCTCACAAATAACCTTTGATGTGGAATAAATATCTTTCCCTCCTAAGACATCATCTTCTTTAAAAAATTTATTCTTATTTTCATTTTTATAAACTTTATCTGAAGTAACTAAGCATATCTTTTTAATTGTTTTAGATATTCTTGCAGCCTCAAGAAGATAAAAAGTACTTACAACATTTGAATCAAAAGTTAATTTTGGATCTTCAAAACATCTAGGAACTATAGCCTGGCCAGCGATATGAAAAATTTCTGTGATTTCATGTTTTTGAATAATATCTAGGAGATAATCTAAGTTAGATAGATCATTATTATATTGTTCATTAACAATGATTTCTGAATCCTTATTTTTGTCAACTAATCTTTCACCTAGAGACACTCTATTATCTATACCAATAATTTTATTTGGATGAATTTGATTAATAAAGATATTTAACCAAGAGCCAATAAAACCATGATTACCAGTAATTAAAATACTCATTTTATAAATTTTGATAATTTATAATATTTCATAACTATAAATAATTTGATACTTAAATCAATAGTATTTGATAGATAAAATAATATAAAATAAAAATTTTAAATTAATATGGGAATTAAATGAAAATATTGTTATTATTGTCAGGATTTACGTGCAAGAGAATTCCATGGGGCGAAGGAGATAAGGGCACACCTCTTCCAAAACAAATGGCCGACTTTTGGAGTGGGAGAAATTATTTAAAAAATCTTCTTAAAAATCATAAAGTTGAAACCATTTGTACTCTTTGGGATAACTTAGGCATTAGCGAAGTTAATAAAGAATATAAACCCAAGATTTGTCTATCACTAGATCAAAATTTATTTCAAGATAATCTCAGAGTTATATTAAAAGATTATGAAAAAAAAAGAATAAGAAAAAGGAATCTATGGTTATCAAAAAGAAAAGTAAAAAATAATTTGATAGGTTCATCTGATCGTATAGCCAGCCAATTATTTTGTAGACAAATGGTATGCAAAAAAGCCATAGAATTCTTAAATGCATCTTCATATGAGCCGGAATTAATTATTCTTACTAGATATGATATTGGCTGTAGAGGCGGCGTAGCTATAAGAAACCCTTGTTCTTTAAATAATAATATAAAGAAATTTTTCAATAATAATAAACAAGCAAAAATTATAATACCTACTTTTAATCAACTAAATATAGGTTTACCAGATATGTGGTTTTATATGAATCTAAAGGGTTTATTAGAGTTTAATTCCATTTATGATGAATATGAAAATTCACTTAGCGGAATAGATAATAAATATAAGAAGCTTCTTACAGAAGGATGGCCTAATTCAGAATGGTTTGACTATACAAATATGTCAGATAAAAGACAGTTTTCAAATTTAATTTTAAGTAATAAAAGAAGTAAGAAACTAATGAAATATGAAGATTGGGAATTACCAAATACTCATGCTTTTTATAAATATTTTATTCTTCTGAGAGATTCAAAATTTCAAGTAAAATTCCTCCCAATCAATGAATCATTGATTTCTATGTTTAAATATGGAAATAAGATTTTAGGAATTAAATCCTTAATTTATGAGATTTATGCCTCAATAAGAATAAGAACAATCGAATTAATTAAAAATTTAATTTAATTTAAAAAATAATATCTAAATAAAGATTAATTTTTTGATTTAAATAAAGATTTTATATTTCAAATTATATAAAATTAATAATTATAATTTTATAAATCTAAACCAAATTTATATAATGAATATTTTACTTATTACTGCGGCTGGGAAGGCGAGTAGATTTCATGATGTAGGTTATGATAGTCCAAAATTTCTGCTTCCTTGGACAAATAGGCAACCTATACTTAATACAATTATAAAAGAGTTATGTTATTCAAATAAAATTGATTTTATTTTACTAATTGTAAATTATAGAGAAAAATATTTTAAAGACCGAATAGAAGCATGTTTACCGAGCGAAATAAACAATAAGATTATTTTTGTTAAAGATACATTAGGTCAAGCCCACACTACATATCTTGGTGTAGAAGAGCTTATAAAATTAAAGCTTGAAAATAATCCAATAATAGTTCACAATAGCGATACAATTTTAAAGAATAGAGATATAGAAGTGCTAACAAATTTCAATATTGATTTAGATATTTGCGGATATGTTAATACATTTCAATCAATGGATAAAAACTATTCATATGTAATTGAATCAGATGGATTAGTAGACTCTTTTTTAGAAAAGAAAATTGTTTCTCCATTAGCATCATCTGGTCTAGTATCTTTCTCTTCAGGAAAAAAATTTCATGAAATCTTTAATAAATTAATGAAAAATAATTTAGAAGGTGATGAATTTTTTATTTCAAAACTCATAAATGAAAGTATTAAAAAAGGAGATATTTATAAAATTAATCATAATGAATCAGCAGAAGATACAATTGTTTTAGGCACTCCTGAGGAATATTGCAAAGCCTACACATTAGATTCAACTGGGCTAGGAAATTAGAATATTAAAACTAATGGAAAAGCTATTTAATAAAACACTAAGAATTTTTAAAGGAGGTTCACTTTCATCGACATCTCTAATAAATCACAATAAATTTGGAAATTGCATACTTAAAGAAATTTCAATTGAAGATAATAGAGAATATGGATTTGTCAGGTTTAGTTCGCAAATTAAAAGACATATGTTATTAAAATCATCTCAACCAAATAGTTTCCCCTCTATTCTGGAAATGGGAATTAATGAGTACCATAGTAAAGCTTATTGTCTATATGAGTATAAAGAAGGATATATTCCATTTTTAGAGTTTTTACTTGTGGAGAAAGATAAGTTAAGAGTTCAAAAAGCAAGTAATAATTTATTTTTATCTTTAGAAAATTTACATCAAAATGGTTTGAGAATTTTTATTCCAGAAGGTGCGCTAGATTATTATGTCAAAGAAGAAATGATAAGGCCTTTAAAAAACTTTAGTAGAAATTTAAGCACAGATGAATTAACCTTTAATAACCATAATGTATTAAGTCCAAATGAATTCATATCATATATTCTCGAATTATTAAAGAGCTTCGATGTTAATAAAAAATATAAACATTCATTAATTCATGGTAATTCAACACTTGAAAATATTCTTATAAATGCAAAAACTTTGGAAATATCACTAATTGATCCTTATGATGAAACATATTTTGACTCCTCACTTTCAGATTTTTCTCAAATTTTACAATGTTCAAAATATTATTATGGTCTTAGAATGATCTGTAATGAAAATAATCCTGAAATTAACCATTTTAAATTAACTCAAGCAAATAATATGTTTATTTATTTCAATAAATTAATCGAGAAGAAAATTTATAATAAGAATATAGATATGAAACTTCTCAATCTATTAGTAGTTTCACAATTTACTAGGCTATTACCATTTAGAATTTGTAATAATGATTTAATTAATGCAAAATATTTTTATTCTCTAGCTTCTTGGATATTCAAAAATAACTTTCTATGAAAAAATTTATACCCCCTTTACAAAATATAAATTGGTCTATCAACTCTAAAGAAAAAATAGATTTCAATATCTCTTACACTCAATCTATTCTTTCAGATAATAGTATTATTGATTCTCTTAGTTCAACAGGTCGAGTATTTCTTTTTATTGATAAAAATATTGGAAAAATATATAGAAAAGAAATAGAAAATATAGTTTTTAAATCAAGGAAAAAATACTATTTACATTTTGTAGAACCCGATGAAGAGAATAAGAATCTTTCCTCAGTAATGAAAATAATAGAATTTGTCGATGATAAAAAATTAAGTAGAGTCTCTGAGCCGCTAATAACTATTGGAGGAGGGGTTGTTCTTGATATTGTATCTTTTGCAGCAAGTATTTACAGAAGAGGAGTTCCAATTATTAAAATACCAACTAATTTGTTATCTATAGTAGATGCTTGTGTAGGAGTAAAAACAGGAATAAATTTTGGACTAATGAGAAATAGAATTGGTACATATTATCCTCCTAAAAAAGTTTTAATTGATAAAAGCTTTCTTAAAACCTGTCCTAATAGACATATATCAAATGGACTAGGTGAGATTTTCAAAATAGCTCTGATAAAATCCTTAGATCTTTTTAATGATTTAGAATCTTATGCTTTTAATATTGGAATAAATGAAAAACTTTGTTATGGCGCTTTAGCTTCAAAAATCATTAATCAATCTATAAGTTTAATGCTTGAAGAATTAGAACTAAATCTTTTCGAAAAAAATTTGAAAAGATGCGTAGATTTTGGACATTCTATAAGCCCAATTATAGAACTTAAGAATGTTGATGAGTTATTGCATGGAGAAGCAGTTACTCTAGATTGTTTATTCTTTTCCTGCTTATCATATAAAAAAGGTTTGTTGAAAAAAGAAGATTTGAAAAAAGTATATTTACTTGCAAAAAAGATTAATTTACCTTTATTTCATAATGATTTTACAAATAAAGAATTAATTTATGAAAATTTAGAACAAACTAAAGCTCATAGAAATGGAAATTTAAATTTACCTATTCCTAACAAAATAGGTGCACATTTATTTATAAATGAAATTAAAGACAATGAACTTAACGAAACAATTGACATTTTTTCGAAATTTTATAAAAAACTATGAATTTTTCAAATGATCCCTCAGACTACTTTATAAATCAATATCCATCATTAAAAAAAAGATATGAAAATGGTGTTTATAAGGAACTATCCAAGACATCATGTTATACATCAATATTAACAGCTGGATTATGGAGACTATTTGGAGATCATACTGATTTTGACGAATCTTTTAAAATATTTGAAAAACTATTAGAAAATGGAATCAATCATTTTGACCTTGGTAATAATTATGGAAGACCTCCAGGTTCTGCAGAAAAAAAATTTGGAATTGCGTTAAAAAGTTTTAAAAATTTAAGAGATGAGATATTAATATCTTCTAAAGCGGGATATGAAATGCTTCCAGGTCCAAATGGATCAGGATCCAGTCTTAAGCATTTAAGAAGCCAAATTGAAGCAAGCCTTAAAAGATTAGGTATTAGTTATTTAGATATTTTTTATACTCATAGATATGCCCCTAATTGTAATTTAGAGGTTGTTGCAGATAATCTCAAATATTTATTTGATCAAAAATTGTTTATTTATGCAGGAATAAGCTCATATCCTCAAGAAAAATTATTTAAATTAATCAAGCTTTTAAATGATAGAAAAGTTCCAATAGCTTGCCTTCAATATAATATTTCAATCCTAAGTCTAAATAATTTTAGAATGTGTAAAGAATGCTTTGATAGATGGGGTATAAGAACAATCGCGTTTAGCCCTTTAAATCAAGGAATTCTTACCGATCATTACTTGTCAAATTCAAAACCAAATAATTCAAGATCTAAAGAAAATAATTCAACAATTCATAAAAACAATTCACTTATTGATGAAGGATTATTAGCAATAAATAAAATAGCCAAAGAGAATTCATTAAAAATTGAGGATTTAGCAATAAGTTCTTTATTAACAAATGAATTTATTTGCTCTGCTGCTTATGGACCAAGAAATCATTCTCAAGTTATAAAACTAAATAAATTAGAAAAACAAATTAAAAGCATTAAATATAAAATTAACTTTGATTATTTTATGAAATATTCTGTTTCAAGCCTTGATCAATGGCAGACAAAAAATTTAATATCAAAATATAGAATAATATAAAAATTTATATGTCTAACTAGCTCAAATTAAATTTACCAACGAATAAGAAGATCATTAATTAATAAATTTATAAATTTTAATGGTGCAGGATAATCCTTATATCTGTTAAGTAATTTATGATAAACCCTAGTATCATTTTGTAGAGAAAATAAATCATTTATTGAAGTCCCAACATCTAAAAAAGTTATGTCAGGTCTCAATAAATGTAATTTATAACCTAAAATGTTTGTTAAAGAAGATGCCGAACAAACAACAGCTGATGAGGGAGGAATATTGATTAATAAATTTAATATTGATGAAATTTCATACTCATAATTTTTTATAAAATTATCGCATACTTTTATATGTCTATAAAATTTAAACTTTATTACTGACCTCCAATTAGAAACGACAACTATATTTTTAAATTTTTGTAAGATCAATGGGAACATTTGATTTCTAAATAGTATATAGTTTTGATTTATAAGTAAGTCAGAAAAGGTTATATTGTTGTCAAATCCTCCATTTAATCTCAATAGAAATTCTCTATCAAGAATAGATTCTGAATCATTTATACTAAAAGTCCTTATACCTTTAAAAAAAAATTCTGATTTAAATATACATGAATCTAATAAATCCATTCTAAATTTTTGATCTATTAAAGGATCAAATCTTTTGGTATCCATCTCAGGATAATTATTAGTGTAAACTTTACCTCTAAAGAGAGTTTTTTTATTAGATATTATGAGTTCTCTATTTCTTAAAACTTCTACTTCCCCATCACTAAATCTAATAAAAGTAAAAGGGGTTTCTGAATTTAAAAAATTCACAAAGGAATTAAAATGATTTTTAGGATCTGGTTTAATAAAAATAGACATATAATTTATAAAAATAATTTTTTTTGATTGTTAAGAAATAGTCTATTATTATAATTTCTACTTATTAATTCAATTAGATTTTTATATCTTGAGCCTTTTAGTAATTTAAAATTAATAATACATTGATCTAAATTTGGTTGATGATTTTTTGAATAAGAATACAAATAAGGGAATTCAGAATATTTATTTTTAGAATTAGTATTTTGAAAACTTACATAACTTATATCTTCCCAGATAAAAAATTGTAAGAGAGAATTTAAATAACTTATATCATTGCAAGATTTAAAAGAAGACAAAGAATTTAAAATTAATATAGGTGGTTCATAATTAAATTGATTAATATTTTTTATTTTTAATAAAACACATAAAATATTTTGATATTCATTATTTTTATTCTTAAAAAATATTTCTTTTAAAAATCTACCTTTTTTTGGGAAATACTTAAAGACAATAATTTTATTTTGCTTTACAAAAATTGTGAATTTGGGCTTTAGCCTTAAATCATAAAGTTCATATTTAATTTTTTTTTCATTTATTGAAAAATCATCCTTTAAAACAAGTATAAAATCTTTTTTACCAATAATAAAATAATCCTTATAATTCTCAAAATCATTATCACTAATAAACCTTGTATCTTTTCTTAAATTCTTTTGATAAATAAAATATTTAAAAATAGATTTAATAGGTAATATTTTTTTAAAAATAAAACTTCCTTGATTAATAGAATCACCAACAAAAGAATTTTCTATTGTAAGACTTGGAATATTTATAAAAACTCTAACTTTATTTACGAAAAATCTTAAGATCCGAATATCAGTAAATTTCAAACCTTTATTTTCTATTAATTGAAAAAAATTAAGTATAAAATTATTTAAGATTTTTTTTAAAATATAAAGAAATTCTTGGAATGGCTTTCTTCTTAAAGATAAAGGCCATCCATATATATTATATTTATTTAAAAAATTATTACTCTTATTTATTGACCTTAAGAAAAATTTATTAAATTTGGCAAATATTTCTAAAAATTTTTTAGGTATAATAATAAGGTTAACAGAGTATCCTTGATCAATATTATTTGAGTACCTTAAATATATTTTATCCAAAGGTAAGAGGTGATCATATATAAATAGAGGTTTAGATTTGTTTAGGATTATATTCCTAAAATTTATCAAGATTAATTGATCAAATTTATATTTATTATTTGCAAAATAAGAACTTATAAAAGAAATAAAAAAAGATTCTTTTAAAGAGTAAATTAGTTGATTGCTAATGTTTTTTTTCATAGATATATTTTTTTTTAATTCTTTAAAATCAAATGATAAATTATGACAATTCTTTAATAAATAATCTGTATTACAATCTAATTCTAAAAAAGGATCGAATAAAAAAGAGTATAATTTTGATTCTTTCCCTTTACAATTTTGTAAAACAAATCTAATTTTTATATTTGAAGGTAATTTTTTTTGTAAATTTATAAATGAATTCCAAAAAACTCTATTATCCTCTAACGAATGTATATCCTTAAATCCCCTCAAAGCTAGGATTACTTTTCTCATAGTTTTATTTGGAATAAAAATTCAATTAATGTATAATTTTATATTTTAGTTACAGTGAGAAAAAAAGTCTTTAAATTCTTTGAAAAATAATTTCCTAGATTAAGTATAATTTTTAAATAACCTAGAAATTATTATTTTTGAAATTATTTTGTAAAGAAGAAATTAAGGTAAAATAAAATAATGATGCTACTAGATAAAATATGAATTCTGATAAAATAACCCCTATAATAATGTGCGGTGGTTCAGGAACAAGATTGTGGCCACTATCAAGAGAAAGTTATCCAAAGCAATTTATTTCATTAGGCAAAGATCAAAACAAATCTTTATTGCAAAATACGCAACTTAGAATAATGGAGTTAGATCTTATAGATAACCCAATTTTGGTATGTAATGAGGAACATCGATTTATAGTTGCTGAACAAATAAGAGAAATAAATATTAAAAACTTTACGATCTTATTAGAACCACTTGGAAGGAATACAGCTCCTGCAATCACTATTGCTGCATTGAAAGCCTTAGAAAGAGAAACCAATCCTACTTTACTGGTTTTAGCTTCAGATCATGAGATAGAAAATACAAAGGCATTCATTGATACTATTAAACTGGCTAAAGAATATGCAGATCAAGATAAAATAGTTTCATTTGGCATTTTACCTACGTCTCCAGAAACCGGTTATGGCTATATAAAAGCTTTAAATCCATTATCCAATGATAGACCTAAGGGAGAGATTATAGAGAAATTTCTAGAAAAACCAAATTTAGAGAAGGCAAAAGAACTCATTAAAAATAAAAGATTTTTTTGGAATAGCGGAATTTTTATGTTCAAAGCCAAAATCTTATTAAGAGAGATGGAAAAGTTTTCTCCTGAAATATTAAACAAATGTAAGTTGTCTTTAAAAGAAAGTAAAAATGATTTAGATTTTCAAAGATTAAACAAAGTTGCTTTCCAAGAATGTCCAAGTGAATCTTTTGATATTGCCATAATGGAGAAAACAAAAAAAGGAATAGTCATACCTTTAAATTGTGGATGGAACGATATTGGAAGCTGGAAAGCAGTATGGGAAAATTCAAAAAAAAATAAAAATGGAAATTTCATCCAAGGTAAAGTTATTACTGAAAAAACTAATAATTGTTATTTAAGGAGTGAGAAAAGACTCCTTGTTGGGATTGGTTTAGAAGACTTAGTTATTGTAGAAACAAATGATGCAATATTAATATCTAATAAATATGAAACTCAACTTGTAAAAAATATTGTACAAAAGCTTAAAGATAATAAAATAAGTGAAGGTCAACAGCATAGTAAGGTTAATAGACCATGGGGACATTATTTATCAATTGTAGGAGACTCTAGATGGCAAGTTAAATTAATAAGCGTAAAACCTGGAGAAAAATTATCTTTGCAAATGCATCATCATAGATCAGAGCATTGGGTAGTAGTTAAAGGGACCGCTAAGGTTGAAATAGATCAGCAAATAAGTATTTTATCTGAAAACGAAAGTATATATATCCCCTTAGGTTCAAAACACAGACTTAGCAACCCTGGGAAAATTCCTCTTATTCTAATTGAAGTACAAAGTGGTTCATATGTCGGAGAAGATGACATTGTAAGATTTGAGGATAAGTATGGAAGATAATTTAAAATATTTCTTATAATTAATCTTTTAAAAAAAATTATTAATAATTAATTTCCATTACTTAGAGAAATTAAGAATATCATAAAAAACTATTTGAAACTTAAAAGCAATATTATTATTCGCATAAAAAAGCAACTAAACTACAAAAACATCTTTTTAATTTCATACTGCTCCTTTGATTTATTTCCAAATCAAAAAATAAAAAAATATTAAATATCTTTTAATTTTAAAAAAAGATATTTTTTTTATGAAATAATTAAAAAAATTTATAAATTTCAAATAGAATCATACATATAAATCATTGACATGGGTAAAAATCAGAAAGTAGCACTTATAACTGGTATTACGGGACAAGATGGGAGTTATTTAACAGAATTTCTATTAGAAAAAAAATATATTGTACATGGCTTAAAAAGAAGATCAAGTAGCCTAAACACACAAAGAATTGATCACTTATATGAAGACCCCCATAAATCAAACCCATCTCTCATACTGCACTATGGAGATTTAACAGATAGTACCAACATAATAAAAATAATACAAAAAATTCAACCTGATGAAATATATAACCTTGGTGCACAAAGTCATGTATCTGTTAGTTTTGAGTCTCCTGAATATACTGCGAATTGCGATGCCTTAGGGACTTTAAGAATACTTGAAGCAGTTCGACTCTTAGGCCTTAATAACAAAACAAAAATATATCAAGCAAGTACGAGTGAACTTTATGGTTTAGTTCAAGAGATACCACAAAATGAAAAAACACCTTTTTACCCAAGA
>MDTG01400968.1_pt1 | contig 17395 bp, 19 predicted proteins | sample 811421 | NCBI WGS metagenome assembly MDTG01 (sample SAMN05326645, study PRJNA326480) | marine metagenome | isolation source: seawater | place: Pacific Ocean: South East | collected 2011
AAATAATACGTGATCTCCTACTTTGACATCCATTGGTGTAATTTTTCCGTCTTCTGATTTTGACCCTGGACCAACTGCAATGACTTTACCTTCTTGGGGTTTTTCTTTTGCTGTGTCAGGGATGATTATTCCTCCAGCTGTTTTTTCTTCGCTGTCAAGTGATTCAACTAACACTCTATCGTGTAATGGTCTGAATTTCATATTTTCTCCTTTAACGTTATGGGAGTGATATGACAATTAAACTGATATTTTCAAGGGTTTAAAAACCTAAAAAAACCACTGATTTTATGGTTTTTTTCACTATTCTGCAGTATACCCTCAAATATGGTAGTTCTAATCTCAATTTTTAAAGCATTTGAATTAGTTAGTTCACAATATTTATCAAAAAAATTTAAGTTTATATGGACACCATTTTCATCAGCCATTAAACACAGCTGCTTTATTTTTACTCACAAACCGAGCATATAATGCAAGATTATTTACCTGAAGAAGTGAAAAAATTTGAGAGAATTTCAAATTCATATGATGTGTATTTTATTGATTTGTGGGGCGTCATACATAATGGTTTATATTTATTTAAAAGCGCAATAGCTGTGTTGGATAAATTAAAGAAAAATAAAAAAAGTGTTGTGTTAATATCTAATGCTCCCAGATCAAATAAAACTGTGAGACAGTTTTTAACGAAATTAAATTTTGATCTAAAATTAATTGACCTTTTAGTAACTTCTGGCGATATAACTAAAGACTATATTCTTAAAAATCAAAATAAAATTTTTTACCACTTAGGACCAGACAAGGATATAGATTTGTTTGAAGGCATAAATAATATTTCCTTTAATGTTAATGAGTCTAATGAAATTATATGTACTGGATTAGTTGATGAAATAGGAAATGACATTTCGGATTATGAACATTTATTTAAAAACTGGATTGAAAAAGACAAGACTTTAATATGCGCAAATCCAGACGAGGTAGTTTCCAGGGGGAATATAATTGAATTTTGTGCAGGATCATTAGCAAAATATTATAAAAAACTTGGAGGTAAAGTCTTACATTTCGGTAAGCCATATGAAGAAATTTATAAATTTGCAAAATTCAATTTTGAAAAAAAAATCGGACGAATTATTGAAAAAAAAAAGATTTTAGCAGTTGGTGATAATTTGAAAACAGATATACATGGGGCGCAAAACTTTAACATAGATTCTTTGTTAATATTAAATGGCATTTATAAAGATTTTTTTAGAGATAATAATTTAAATTTTGACAAATTACTTAAATCAAATGAAATGGAAAGTTTGAGAATTAATAAATTTCAACAAGAACTAATTTGGTAAAATGAAAATTATAAATAATAAATATAATTTAAAAGCGACAAATAATTCTACACTTGTGATCGGCAATTTTGATGGCCTTCATAAAGGTCACGTTTCAATATTAAATGAAGCGATACAAGTAGCAAAAAAAAATAAACAAAAAATCGGTATTTTAACTTTTGACCCAAATCCAAAAGAATTCTTTTCTAAGTTAAAAAATTTTAAAATTATTGATACGCAGGAAAAAAAAAGGATTTTAAAAAAAATGAAAATTGATTATTTAATAATTCTTAAATTTAATAAAAGTTTGCGAAATTTAACAGCTGAAAATTTTGTTAAAAAAATACTTAAAGATAAAATTAATCCATCAAAAATAATTGTTGGAAAAGAATTCAAATTTGGCAAAAATAGAACAGGTAATCCAAATTTATTAAAAAAATATTTTTCTACTAAAATCGCACTACAAAAAAAAATTCTAAGAAAAAAAATATCTTCTAGTGAGATAAGAAGATTAATTTCTTTAGGCAAAATTTCTCAGGTACGTAAGTTACTTGGAAGATATTGGTCAGTTAATGGAAAAGTTGTAAGTGGAGATAAAATTGGAAGAAAACTAGGGTATAGAACTGCAAATATATTTTTAAATGATTGTATTTTACCTTTTAGAGGTGTCTACGTGACAAGAATTTATTTAAATAGAATGATTTTTGGTGGCATAAGTAACTTTGGAGTTGCACCTACATTTGGAAATAAAGATAATGATGTTTTAGAAACTCATTTATTTGCACCAGTTAGAAATCTTTATAAAAAAACTATAAAAATTGAATTTGTAAAGTTTTTGAGAAAAGAGAAAAAATTTAAGTCAAAAAAAAATCTTTTAGATCAGATAAAAAAAGATATTACAGTTGCAAAAAAAGTATTAAAAAATGTCAGATATTAAAGTAAATTTGCCAAAAACTAATTTTCCGATGAGGGGAAATCTACCTCAACGTGAGCCAGAATTAATTAATTTTTGGTCTGAGATAAAATTATATAATAAAATTAGATCAAAAAGGAAAGGTCGCGAAAAATTTATCCTACATGATGGTCCGCCTTACGCAAATGGCAATATTCATATTGGAACTGCGTTAAACAAAATTTTAAAAGATATAGTAGTTAAATTTAAATCAATAAATGGAAGAGACTGTCCATATGTTCCAGGTTGGGATTGTCACGGACTTCCAATTGAATGGAAGATCGAAGAGGAAAATAAAAAAGGAGGTAAGGACAAAAAAAATATTTCTATACTTGATTTTAGAAATCAATGCAGAGAATTTGCTAAAAAATGGATTGTAATTCAAAAGGAGCAGTTTGAGAGACTAGGCGTATTAGGAGATTGGAAAAATTATTATGCAACAATGTCAAACGACGCAGAGGCTCAAATCGCTCTTGAAATTTTAAAGTTTTTAAAAAATGGGGGTTTGTACAAAGGCTATAAACCTGTTCTTTGGTCAGTTGTTGAGTCCACGGCACTAGCTGATGCGGAGGTTGAATATCAAGACCACACATCAAATCAAATATATGTAAATTTCAATTTAAAAACCGAGTTTAGAGGACATAGAAATCTAGGAATTTTAATCTGGACGACTACTCCCTGGACAATTCCATGTAATAGAGCGTTAGCTTATAATCCTGACCTAGTTTATGGTATTTATGAAAGTCAAGAAAAAGAAAAATTTATTATTGCAAAAGACTTAAAAGATAATTTTACAGATGTTACTCAAGTAAATCTAAAGCTTATTGATACTTTCAATGGAAAAGAATTTGAAAAATTAGTTGCAACCCATCCTTTTAATGATCTTGGGTATAATTTTGACGTACCCTTACTAGAGGCTGATTTCGTAACAATAGAACAGGGGACTGGGATTGTACACGTTGCACCAAGTCATGGCCCTGATGATTTCATGCTTGGCCTCAAAAATAATATTAAAGCTGAAAATACGATTGATGATAAAGGTTATTATACAAGTATAATAAAGTACTTTGAAGGCACACATATCTTCAAGGCTGATAAAATTATTATTGAAGAATTGAAAAAATTTAAAAAATTAATATTTACAAAAGAATATAAACATAGCTATCCACATTCTTGGAGATCCAAAGCTCCACTAGTTCACCGGGCCACACCACAATGGTTTATATCGATGAGCAAGAATAACTTGAGAAAAAATGCAATAGAAAATATTGATAAAACAAATTTCTTTCCCTCTATTGGAAAAAATAGAATTCAAGGCATGATAGAAACACGCCCTGATTGGTGTATATCAAGACAAAGATTTTGGGGTGTTCCTTTGCCAATATTTATTGATAAAAAAACTCACGAACCAATAATAGATGATGAGATAAATTCTAAGATTTATGAAATATTTAAAAATGAAGGCAGCGACGCTTGGTATAAAAGAGACAAATCTGATTTTTTAGGTAAAAAGTATGATAGTGAAAAGTATGTAAAAGTAGAAGATATTGTTGAAGTTTGGTTTGACTCAGGCTCTACACACACATATGTGCTCGAAAATAGAGAAGATTTATCTTGGCCAGCTGACATGTATTTGGAGGGATCAGATCAACATCGCGGTTGGTTTCATTCGTCTTTGCTCCACTCATCGGGCACTAGAGGCAAGGCACCTTACAAAAGTATACTTACTCACGGTTTTGTTGTTGACGGTAAAGGCCAAAAAATGTCAAAGTCATTGGGAAATGTTATAGCTCCTGATGAAATTATAAAAAAAAATGGAGCAGATATTTTAAGATTATGGGTAGTTGCCTCAGATTACTCTGAAGATTTACGAATTGACCAAGCTATTATTGCCCAGCATTCAGAATCTTACAGAAAAATAAGAAATACACTCAGATTTTTGCTTGGAAATATCTTAGATGATTTTTCTTTGGTAAATTTTGAAAATTTTAAATTTGAAAGTGTTGATATTTTAGATTCATACATTTTAAATAAAATATCTCAACTTGATAAAGCTTTTAGTCAGCATGTAAATTCTAACCAATATCATAAAATTTATGTAGAAATACTAAATTTTTGTACTCTTGATTTATCTTCTCTATATTTTGATATAAGGAAAGATTGTTTGTATTGTGATGATAAACAAAGTTTAAAAAGACAAAATTGTATTAAGGTATTAAAAACATCTTTATATTTTCTTTTAAAATGGTTGCATCCAATTCTCGCATTTACGACAGAAGAAGTATTTCAAATTCTACGATTAAATAAAATTGATTCTGTTGATCTTGAAGAAAGTATATTTTTAGTTGACTTCAAAAATATAGAGATGGATGAAGCCATAGAATTTGATGAAAATAGCTGGGAAGTTTTACAAAAAGTTAAAAATGATATTAACGTTATTATTGAAAAAATGAGAGATGATAAAATAATAAAATCAGGTTTGGAAACTAAAATTTTTATTAGCACATCTGAAAAATTTAAGAATATTTTTAGCAAGATAAATTTAAGTGATTTTCTCATCTGCTCAAGTGTAGAATTAAATAATGAAGTGAAAAAAAAGCAATCAAAAAGTTTAGAGGGTTTTGAAGATATTCAAATTTTAGTCGAGAAGGCAAAGGGAAAAAAATGTACACGCTGCTGGAAAATATTTGAAAATAAATGTGAACGTTGTCTACAATTAACTTCAAATTAAAGTAAAAATAAAATTTATGGAAATTAAAAAAAAAATATTTTTAAGTTTTACCATTATTACAATTTGCTTCATAATGGATCGATTATCTAAAATTTACATAATAGATCTATTCTCACAATCAAACGTAAATGAAAATATTTATATCAATCCTTATTTAAACTTTATACTTTTGTGGAATAAAGGCATTGCTTTTGGACTTTTTCAAAGTGAGCAAATTTTTTATCATTTAGTATCAGGTATTATTCTAATGGTTATTATATTATTAATTTTTCTTTTATATAAGGCACAAAAAAAATGGGAAATGATATATTTTTCTCTTATTGTTGGCGGCGCTATAGGTAATTTTTTTGACAGAATTTATTACAATGCGGTACCTGACTTTATTGATTTGCATTATGAAGAATTCCATTGGTTTACATTTAATGTTGCAGATATGTGTATTACAATAGGCATAATACTTTATCTAATTTTTGACATGTTTAAGTTTAAAAATAAAGACAATGAATAAAATAATTTATATATTATTACTGGTTATTTTCACATATGGTTGTAATGCTATAAAGAAAGGACTTGGACTTGAAAAAGATTTGCCTGATGAATTTTTGATAAAAAAAGTTGATCCAATAGTAAGTCCACCGAATTTTGAATTAACACCCCCGGGCAGTCAAATAAAAAAATTTCAAAAAGATAAGTATAATACAAAAAAAATAATTGATAGAAATTTAAAAAAAAAATCTAATACTTTAAATATTGAGAAAAAAGAGACAAATAAAGTTGAACAAGATATTTTAAAAAATATAAAAAATAATGATTAATTTTGATAATAGTTTTTTTTTTTAATAAAAATACTTTTGATTTTAACAATAACAAAAATTTTAAGAAAAATTTTAAGCTTGCACAGCAAAATTCAGAGGAGATTTTAAAAGAATTTTCTTCAGGAAAAAATCAAATTTTACAATCATTTACACCAAAATATCAAAAAAAAATAAGAGATATAAATCAAGACTTAGAATTAAAAGGAAAAAAAAAAGCAGTGATTGGCATTGGCGGCTCTTCTTCTGGTGCAAAGGCACTATCGTTTTTTTTAAAAGATGATATTTCGTATTTTGACAATCTCGACTTAGAGTTTTTCAAAAATTTTTTTCAAAAAAATAACTTAAAGGATTACACTTTTTTTATCATTTCAAAGTCTGGAGACACATTTGAGACGTTGGCACTTCTTAATTTGTTGATTATTGAAAGTAAAAAAATTAAGAATTTTAATATATTTGACTCTATGGTCATAATCACTGAAAACAAAAAGAGTATATTAAAATCGTTTTCAGTAAAAAAAAAAATAAAAATTATTGAGCACAACCCTGATATTGGTGGCAGATTTTCAATTTTGTCTGAAACTGGGATGCTGCCCTTTGTAGATCTTAATTTGAATGTTGAAGATGGATCTGAAAAATTTATAAATTTATTAAATGTAGACTGCGATCTAAGCCCGACAAAAAATGCAGCGATTATCTTGACATGTATAAATGAAATGAATTTGAGTATTTATTGTAATTTAATATATAATTATAGATTGAAGCATTTTTCATATTGGTTTCATCAACTTCATGGTGAAAGTTTAGGAAAGTCAAATAATGCTTTGACACCCACAACGTCAATTTGTCCCAAAGACCATCATAGCATGATGCAACTTTATTTAGGAGGTCCTAAAAATAAGTTTTTCAATATCTTTTCTCCTCCAGATAACAACCTTTATGATAGTTTTTCTGATGAAGGGTTTTATAATATTGAAAATTATACACCCAATGAGTTATTGAAAGTTCAATACGAAGCTGTTGTTACAGTTTTTTCCAATAAAGGGATACCACATAGAAAAATTGAAATAAGCGATCATCAAAACCCTTTAAATATAATTGAGTTATTTTCATATTTTTTATTAGAAACGATTTTACTTGGAAAAATGATGAATATTAACCCATATGGACAACCAGAAGTACAACTATTAAAAGATAAAGTTTTTAAGAGTTAGTTTTTAAAAAAACTATTTTTGATAAGCCATAAATCTTTTCTTCAATAAATTTAAAGTTTTCAAGATTTAGGTTTTTTGTCTTTTCAATATGCAACACTATAATTAAGTTCTTATATTTTGATAATATTTTTATAAACTCTAGAACCTTTCCAAAATCTCGAATTTTGTATGGAGGATCAAAAAATATAAGATTTGGGTTAAAATTTTCAATTAGATGAATCTTGTCTATTTTAAAAAAGTCATTTTTATTGATTTCAAATTTATTTTTATTAAAATTATTTGATAAATTTCTATAGAGAGTATTTTGAACTTTTGGGTTATTTTCAATAAATTCAACTTTTGCACTTCCTCTTGATATACATTCTAAACCGAACGATCCAGAGCCTGAAAAAAAATCAATTACCCTTATATTCTCAAAATTTATTTGAAATTTTCTTGAATGAAGAAGTACATTGAATATATTTTCTTTTACGTTATCTTTCAAAGGTCTTGTAAAAGTTGAGTCAGGTAAAAGAATTTTTTTACCTTTTTTGATACCTGATATGATTCTCATATTTTTCTATTTCTCCTTGAGTCGCTGTCTCTAGTTGACCTGGCAATAATTTATTAATTTTAAATGGTCCATATGAAATTCTTTTTAGCTTATTTACTTGTAAATTTATTTTTTTAAAGATCTTTCGTATTTCATTTTTTTTTCCTTCATAAAGCGTCATTAAAAGATTAGTATTTTTTTTTACTTTAGAAGTAATTTTGAACTGAAAAGGTTTATATATGATATTATTTATATTAGTTCCGCTTGACATTTTTTTTAGTTTATCAATGTCAAAATCACCATATACTCTGACTTCATATTTACGTTCAAAATTGTTTTTCGGTAGCTCTAGACTTCGACATAAATCACTCGAATTAGTTAATAACATTAAACCTTCAGAGTTAAAGTCTAATCGTCCAACAAAGATAAAATTTTTATATTTATTATTTATAATCTCATAAATAATTTTTCTATTATCTTGCTTCTTCTTTGAACAAATAATATTTTTTGGTTTATAGAATTTTAAAACTTCTTTTTTTTTTAAAAAATTCACTTTTTTGCCGTTTATATTTATTTCGTCATTTGTATTTACAAATGTAATTGGACTTAAAACAACTTGCTTTTTAAGAAAAACTTTTCCATCTGCAATCAGCCTTTCTATTTCACGTCTAGATCCTTGATTGTAATTAGCCAAAAGTTTAGCTATTCTTATTTTCTTATGAGTCATTTTTATTTTAAAAATAATATATTAGATTTTACCAAATTATTTGACATTTTATATGAAGAGTCAATAAAGGCTTACAAATTAAAAGAGGTTCCGGTTGCTGCATTGCTCTATGATCCAGGAAAAAAGAAAGTTATTTCCAAAGCACATAACTTGAATAAAAAAAATTTTGACCCATGCGCACATGCTGAAATTATAGCAATTCAAAATGCTTGCAAAAAATTGAAAACTTCTAGGCTAGATGGTTATGATTTATTTGTTACTCTGGAACCATGTTTAATGTGTAGCTCAATAATCTTACAAAGCAAGATACGAAGGATTTATTTTTCTTGTGAAGATAAAAAAACAGGAGCTTTAATTAATAATCATCAATTGGCATTTGATGTAAAAAATCAAAAAAAAATTAGTGTTTATTATGGTTTTCGTGAGGAGAAATTTTCTCTTTTACTCAAAAAATTTTTTAAAAAAAAAAGATAATTACTTAATTACTCTCCAACCAATATCTTTTCTAAAGTATTTGTTTTCCCACTCAACTTGATTTAACAGCTCAATTGCTCTCTCTCTAGATTCTTTCAAAGTTGGGAGAGAAACTGTAGAGTTTAATACTCTGCCTCCATTATTAAAAATTTTTTCCTTTATTTTTATCGTACCAGCATGAAACATTTGTTCATTTTTGTTTAAGTTTTTTGGTAAATTTTTTAATTCTTTATTTATCTGAAAGTTTTCAGGATATCCTTTGCTTGAAGCCACAATAGTTATACTTGGATTTTTTGACCATTTGATTGGTGTATTATCAAGTTTTTCTTCGATACAAGAGAAAATTATATCAAACAAGTCATCTTCTAATCGCATCATTAGCGCTTGGCACTCAGGGTCTCCAAATCTTATATTATACTCTATCAATTTTGGTTCATTATTTTTAATCATAAGTCCAGCATACAAAACACCTTTGTATTTACATCCAATCTCATCCATACCCTTTATTGTTGGCAAAATAATTTGATCAATTATTTTTTTTTCAATTTCTTTAGTTATCAGCGTAGATGGAGAATACGCCCCCATACCTCCAGTATTAAGACCTGTATCCTTTTCACCTATTCTTTTATGATCTTGGGCAGTTCCTATTTGTTTAAAATTTGTCCCATCAGTAATTATGAAATAACTTGCTTCCTCTCCTTCTAAAAATTCTTCAATGATAACTTTTTTCGAAGTCTCAAACTTTCCATCTAAGATATTTTTTATATCATTAATAGCGTCTTCTTTATTATTGCAGATCGTTACTCCTTTACCAGCTGCTAATCCATCTGACTTAACGACTATTGGTTCTCTAAAATTTTTTAGTGCTTCATGAGCATTCTTAAAATCTGATATTTCTACATATTTCGCAGACGGAATATTAAATTTTTTACATAAATTTTTCATAAAAATTTTTGACCCCTCTAGTTGTGATGCTTCTTTACTAGGACCAAATACTTTAATATTTTTTTTTTCTAAAAAATCTGTAATACCTTGAACAAGAGGAGTTTCCGGACCTACAATTATTAATTTAATATCATTTTTTTTTATAGAACTGTACAATACGTCAAAATCTGAAATATCCAGATCTAAATTATTACAAATTTCACTGGTCCCAGCATTACCTGGTATACAAAATATTTTTTTAACTTTTTTAGATTGAAGCAGTTTAAAACATAATGAATGCTCCCGTCCACCACTTCCAATTACGCCGATGTTCATATAAGATGTATTATAAGATAATGAATAATATTCCAGAATTTTCTGTCACAGAAATCTCTAATTTAACTAAAAATATTTTAGAAGAAAATTTTAGTTTGATAAGAGTCAGAGGCGAAATATCTAGTGTAAAAAATTTTAAGGGACATTTATATTTTTCTATCAAAGATGATACAAATATTATAAATGCAGTATGTTGGGCTTCAAAGGTCTCATCATTAGAAATCCAACCGGAAGATGGTATAGAGGTTATAGCAGAGGGTAAAATAAGTTCTTATTCAAAAGGAAGTATTTCATCATATCAGTTACAAATTAATCAAATCGAAATTAAAGGTGAAGGAGCTCTTCTTAAACTTTTTGAACAAAGGAAAAAAAAATTAGAAGCTGAAGGTATATTTGATGCAATTAACAAAAAGAAAATACCCTTCCTACCTGCAAATATAGGAGTAATTACCTCACCCTCTGGAGCAGTCATTATGGATATAATAGATAGAATACAATCTAGATTTCCGACTAATATTAAACTTTACCCGGCGACTGTGCAAGGCGTGAATGCCTGTAAGGAAATAATGGAAGGTTTAAATTATTTTGAAAATAAAGATATCGACGTCGTTATCGTTGCTAGAGGAGGCGGTGGGATAGAGGATTTCATACCTTTCAATGAAGAAAAACTTATCAGAAGAGTATTTGATTATAAAATTCCAGTAATTTCAGCAGTGGGACACGAAACTGATTTTACCTTATTAGATTTTGTAGCAGATCTAAGAGCAGCAACCCCAACAGCCGCAGCTGAAATTGTTGTTCCTGAAATTAAAAATCTAAAAGAAAAATCAAATTTTTTATTAAAGAGTCTATTACAAAAAATTAATTTTTTTATTAAAGATCAGTTGAAAGAATTAAAAACCATAAACTCAGCCTTGGCCATAAATAATTTTAAAAAAATAAGTGAAAATTATTTTAATTCAATAAAAAATTTTAAACGAACAATGCGTTTAGCAATGATTTCATTTATAAAATTGAGAAAAGCAGAATTAGAAATTATTAATTCAAGTTTAAAAAGTTTGAATATTGAAAATACTCTTAAAAGAGGCTTTGTAATACTAAAAGATACCAATGGACAATTAATAAAGAATTCAAAAAAATTAGAACATAACAAGCTCGTAGATATCCAATTTTACAATGAGCTTATAAAGGCTGATATTATAATTAAAAAATGAAAGAAGCTAAACTTAGGTATAATCAAGGAAGTTTTGAGATAATTAAAGAGGGAGACTATGTTCTTTGCGCTGTATCAAAAAAAAAAAATTTTATTAAAAGATCTTAAGTATTGGAATGTAACATTGCAGGAACCTTATTTTTCACCAATAGAAATCAACCAAAAGTTTAAATAGATGAAAGTTTTTAAATTCTTATTAATTTTTTTATATTTATTAAACCATCTTTTGCAACTGAGTTAAAAGGGGAATTTAAACAGGGAAGTTTGATTGTAGGTAAAACTAATCCTAAATCTTTTGTTTATGTGCAAGGTAAGAAGGTTAGGGTTAATAAAAAAGGATATTTTGTTTTTGGTATTTCACGAGATCAAATTAAAGATATAATTATAGAGATTAGAAATAAATCGAATACTGAAAAACTGATTAAAAAAGTAACAAAAAGAAGATTTAAAATTCAAAGAATAGATGGTTTGCCTAAAAGAAAAGTAACTCCTAACGCTGAGGATATGAAAAGAATTAGATCTGAAGGTAAATTAATTTCTAAAGCTAAACGTGAAAATTCAGACCTTCCTTACTTTTTTGAAGATTTTGTTAGACCTGTAAATGGAATCACAACTGGTGTTTTTGGAAGCCAAAGAATTCTCAATGGTAAACCAAGAAGGCCACATTTTGGAATTGATATTGCGGCCCCAAAAGGTACAAAAGTTATCAATTCAAATTCCGGTAAAGTTTTATTAGCTGAAAAAAACTTGTTTTTTACTGGTGGTACAATAATTGTTGAACATGGACATGGTTTAATATCTATTTATTCTCACTTAGATAAAATTTTTGTTAATAAAGGAAAATTTGTAAAAAAAGGTCAACTAATCGCCACAGTAGGTTCAACAGGGCGCTCAACTGGCCCACATTTAGATTTTAGGCTTTATTGTAATAACGTACCAGTAGATCCTGATCTAGTGATAAAAAAATAATAATTTTGTACAATTATAAATGATATTTATTTAGTATAAGCTCTCGAGTATTTCAGTGCAATATTAGTTTTATTAATACAAGTTGTGTAGTCTCCTCTTCGTTGTGCTCTGATTGCCTCATCAAAAGCTCCTTTGAGAGGAGAATAGATTTGTGCAATTGGAGGCATAATATTAATTTTACTAAGCATAATTTTAAGATGTTCCCCGAGTTGAATAATTTGATATCTACATCTATTCTCATTTGCATAAGAATCTGAGATAAAAAATATTAAAAAAATTAAAGTCAGCAGCTTATTTACAGTAAACATATTGATCACTTTAAATTAAACAAAAATTCAGGCAATAAATAAATTTGAATAAATTTCAATTATTTCAATAAAAGGTATTAAAGTCGCCATCGATCATGTGTCCATATCCATTGATATGGGTTACTCAAAATCATTTTTTCAATCACAACATTAATCTTCCTGGTTACTGAGTATTGATCATCATTTTGGTCAATTATTATCGGATCTTTTATATCTATTGAAAAATTTATTTGATTTTCTCTTTTAATCTCTAAAGGTACTAGAAGATAATCGTGTTTAAGAGCTAATTGAGCAGGAATATTAAGAGTAAGAGCTTTTTTGTTAAATAGATCAACTTTAATTCCCTCAGTTACCTTTTGATCAACCATTAATGCAATATTTTTTTTTTCATTTATTTTCCTAACTAGTTGTCTCGTACCATCTTTGCCTTTACCAGGAATTGACTTAGGAATTTGGTTTTTGCAGATATAATTTAATCTTAATTTTTTCATAATTGGGTTAAGAAAAACATTATTTAGAGGTCTGTAAAGAGCACACAGTTCAAAACCATTTTTTTCAATCTCCATTGCTAACAATTCAAAATTAGCGAAATGCCCTGAAAAAAATAATATAGGTCTTTGTTGTTCTTTTAGTTTTTGAAATTTTTTAAAGTTAGATTTTATATAATTTAATTTATTTTCTCTTAACTTTTGAAGATGCATATATTCGGCAAATACCCGTCCGTAATTACACCACATGTGATCAATAATTTTTTTTTCTTCATCCTCAGCTATTTCAGGAAAAGCAATTTTGATGTTATCTTTAATCTTTTTTGAGTCTCTGATAAAAGGTCCGAGTTTCTTAAAAATTTTGCAGCTTAAATTAGACGAATTTTTTATACCTATTATTTTAAAGATTAAAAAAAAAAAAATTACAATAATAAATTCAAAAAAATATTTAAATAATTTCATTTATAAATCCCTCAAAGTTTTTTATAATTAAATCTAATTTAATATATTGTACCTTGTCTTTAAATTTTTCTTTTAATCCATAGAAATTTTTTTCTGTTGTAAGAAGATCAATATTTTGACTTTTGCAAATCTTCAAAATTTTTTCTATATCATCATCAGTAAAATTATGATGGTCTTTAAATTCTTTTTGATAATGTACTTCAATTTTATTTTTATTTAAAATATCAAAAAAACTCTGATTATCAGCTATACCAGAAAATACAAAAAATTTTTTATTTAAAAAATTTTCAATATTCTTAATTTCATAATGAGAGTAAAAAATTTTAATTGAAGGATTGTATTTTTTTAGTAGCTTTTCGATGTATTCATTTTTGTTACCATTAATGACTGAAAGTTGATAGTTTTTTATTGATGATAGTGGTTCTCTCAAAGGTCCAGCCGGTAATATTCTTTCGTTACCAAAAGCTTTATTAGATTTAATACATAAAATGGATTTATTTTTTTTAAAAGAATAATCTTGCATACCGTCATCTAAAATTACATATTCAAAACCTTTGCTCATAGCATTCAATAAACCTTCACATCTTTTTTTTGGTACAAATATTTCAGCTCTATTTTTTAAAAAATTTATTTCATCTCGCTGATTTTTATAAAATTTTTTCAGTATACAGCAAGACTTATTAATATTTAATTCATTGTAAATTTTACTAACCAAAGGTGTTTTTCCTGTACCACCTAAATAAATATTTCCAACACAAATAACTTTAATATTGTATGTTCTTGCAAAAATAATTTTAAGTTTGTTTAATAATATTAAAAATAAGTAAATAAATGATAGGGGTATAAGAAAAAAAGAAATAAGATTAAATTTTTTATCCCAAAATTTCGGCAAGTAATATTTTTTCATTTATTTAACATAATTATTAAGCAATTTTATTGTATCATTGTAAATTTGATCGCTAAAGTTTGTAAAATCAAATTTTGATTTATCAGTTGATGCAAGTTCACTTTCCTTAAATAATTCTGACAGTTTATCTTTGAGCTCATCTTGATTATTTATAATTGTGACCAAATTTTTTATAATTAAATCTTCGTATATTTCAGTGAAATTATTAATATGCTTCCCAGTTATTATTTCGCATTCATGTCTCAAAGGTTCAATTGGATTTTGTCCTCCATGATTAATTAATGAACCTCCCATAAATACAATTTTTACTTTATTAAAAATGTCATCAGCTAATCCATACTTATCTACAATGACTATGCCGTTAAAATTATCTACTAAATTTTTTTGTGAAATTTTTTGATATTTAATTTTGTAATTACTAATTATGGTCTCCATATCTTTAATCTTATCTAGGTGTCTAGGAATTATAAAAGTAGTTATTTTTTTATTTGTATGACTTAACTCAAAGTGTGACTTTATAATCGACACATATTCCTTGGAATGTATGCTCATGGCTGCCCATTTATTATTGTGATTATTTATTTTTATAATATTAGGGATATTTTTTGCTGATTGTATAAATTTAATATTACCAATTTGTTTGATATTTTTTATTTGAAAAAAATTTAAATAATTTGTTGTGATTTTACCTTGAGCTAAAATTACATCAAATTTTTCTAAAAGCGTTTTGAATGTTTTTTTTATTAATTTCCATTTATCAAATGATTTTTTTGAAATTCTACAATTAAGTAATATTAATTTGCATTGCTTTGAAGTTTGTATAATCATATTTGGCCATATTTCAGACTCAACGAATATGGTTAGCTTTGGTTTCCATAATTTCAAAAATCTCGAGACAACCAAAGGGCTATCAATTGGTGCGTATTGATGAAAAGTATTTTTATTTTTTAAATTATTTTGAAAAAACTCATAGGAACTCAAAGTTACACTTGTAACAAGTATATCAAGGTTTTTTTGTTGATAATATTGAATTATTGGATAAATAGATTTCATTTCTCCAAGACTTGCTACATGGAACCAAATAACACCAGGAGATGATTTAAATTTTGATTGTCCAAGCTTTTCGAGATATCTATTTTTGTCTTCTTTATTTTTTTTTACTCTTAATAATAAAAATATTTTTAAACATGGATGCAATAGATAAAATATTAAATTATATAAAAAAAACATTAATTAAGTGTTTGTTGATCACAAAGTTTTTTGTAAATATTATTCATATTTATTAATTGTTCATGTGTACCTTTTTCAACAATTTTACCTCTATCAATTACGTAAATTAAATCCGAGCTTTTTATAGTTGATAATCTATGCGCTATTGTAACTGTAGTTTTATTTTCAGATAGATTATTCATTGCCTCTTGAACAATCGTTTCAGATTCTGTATCTAAAGCTGATGTAGCTTCATCTAATAATATTATGGATGAATTTTTAAGTATCGCGCGCGCTATTGATATCCTTTGCTTTTGTCCACCCGAAAGTTTTACACCGTTCTCACCTACAACAGTGTCGTAACCATTTTGCATTTCTGATATGAATTCATGACAATTTGCCTTTATACATGCACTTTTTATCTGCTCGTCCGTTGCATTGTTATTAGCAAATGTAATATTATTTTTAATAGTATCATCAAATAATATTATATCTTGGGATACTAGTGCTATTTCTTTTCTCAAACTTTTAAGTGTGAGTTCGTTAATTCTTTGATTATCAATTGAAATATATCCGCTCTTAGGGTCGTAGAATCTTGGTATTAAGTTTAATATTGTCGATTTTCCTCCACCACTCGAACCAACTAAAGCAACTTTAGATTTACCTTTAATTTTTAAGTTTATATTTTGTAAAACAATGGGTCCTTTTCCATAGTTCATTGAAACATCATGAAACTCAATATTGCCATCTTCAATTTTTAGCTCCTCGGCATTTTGTGAATTTTTTATCAACACGCGTTCATCCAGTATTTTATAAATTCTTGTCGCTGCAGAAAAACCTTCATTCAATGCAATATTAATACCAGCTAGTTGTCGAACTGGCTGATAAGCTAACATTAGTGCTGTTAAAAATGAAAAAAAAGCACCAACTTCTAACTCACCACTCATACTTCTGTAGCCTCCGGCAAAAACGACAGAAGCAACAGCAAACCCAGTTAATGTTTCCATCATTGGAGCACTACCTTGGCGAGTTTTTTCAACTTTGGTGCTTTTTTGTATCCAATTTTTAATAATAAGCCCTAGTTTTGACATTTCAGCTTTTTCTCTTTGAAAAATTTTTATTAAAGTTACAGATTTTAAAATTTCAGACAGATATTTTGTAAATTCCTCATTAGCTTCTAATGCGCCATATACAGCTTTACCCATTCTTCTTCCTAATTTTCTAGCGATTAAAGCTGCTAAAGGTATTAAAATTAAAGCCAAAATACTCAAATAAATGTCTTTGCTGATCATAAGCGCGATTAAAAAAAATAATGATATTATTTCTTTGGTAGAATTTAATGCAACAGTTTGGGTTACATTTTGTAATTTGGAAGTATCCTCGGTAAAATTAGATATAAATTTTCCTGAGTGATTGTCATTTATATATGACAGGTCAGAATGAAGAATTTTTTCTGCCAAAGATTTTTGTATACTTTCTTTAACTTTAAAAGAAATATTAATCGATTGAATTCTGACAAAATAAAGAGATAATGATCTAATAATAAAAGTTACTACAATTGCCAGAGGTATTAAATAAAGCATTAATTGATCTTTTTCTAAAAAAATCTTTTTTATTGCCGGATCTAGAAGCCATGCTACTCCAGCAGTAGAGGCGCCGTGTAAAATCATGAAAATTACTACTATTAGTAGATCTGGAATATATTTTTTTATTTGTGTTCTATAGATCCTTTTGATCAATTGTACTTTGTTCACTTATTTGCCTGCCACTGTCATTGACTCAATTAATAATGATGGTGAATTTGTTGATGTTTTAAATTGAAGA
>MDTG01053368.1_pt1 | contig 17393 bp, 14 predicted proteins | sample 811421 | NCBI WGS metagenome assembly MDTG01 (sample SAMN05326645, study PRJNA326480) | marine metagenome | isolation source: seawater | place: Pacific Ocean: South East | collected 2011
TGCACGTTTCAGTGCCTCGGAGAGCCCTTCTGGGGATGTGACCTCAGCTCGGGGGGCAGCACGTTTCACCAGATCGTGTCGATCTTCGATGACGATGACGTCATCGCGGTGCCCTCGTTGATAGAGGTCGTTGGGGTCTTCGAGGGCGACGACTGAAATGTTTTGTTCTTGGAGTTCGCGCAAGATATCTGGGTGATGACCTATTACGGCCACTCGGCCGTGAGCTAGTGCAGTTTCTCCTTCCCATAGAGTTTCCCCGGTTCCTCGGTAGAGCCATTTCCAGCGCGCCGCACTTCGAGCATGGTTACGGTGGGAAAGGTGACGTGATGCTTCGGAGTTAAAGGTTCCTCCTGTGTGATGAATAACTCTGGAGTCGTTGACTACGACAACTCGCTTATTTCGAGATCGAGCGGCGTTAACTAGATCGACATCCTCGTAGTAGCCAAGTCCATAGGTTGGGTCAAAGCCACCCATAGCTTCAAACCATTGTTTGTTAAAGGCCCAACAAGCAGCAGATACATGGTCGACGGGTTTGAGCGCGACGTTGGAGAGCCGTGACTCATGCACGTGGCCGTCGGCAGTTATTGATGCTCCACTTTCAATGATGTTTCCACTCCCGTCTAGGTAAAGCGGGGCTGCGATGGTCGCTTTTTGTTGTTCGATTGTTACTAGCAGCGGGGAAAGCCATTTGGGTGTGACTTGTAAGTCTGAGTTCATTATTACGACTGTTTCAGCCATTGAGTTACGAACCCCGAGATTGACGCCTCCGCCATATCCAAGGTTTCGCGGCGCTTCTATTACGCGCGGCTGAGATGAGTGAGTTTCAATAAGTGGAGTGTCTAGGGTCGTTGCGGCGTTGTCGATGATGACCAATTCATGTGGCTCGGGCGTGTGTTGTTCTATGGAGTCGAGCAACTTAAGAACAAGGTCATGGCGCCCATAGGCCACAATGATCAGCGTTGCTCGGGGTTGTTCTGTCATAAATGTTCACTGATCGTCTCGATGTCCGCTTGGTAGCGACCTCGCAACAGGGCATGGGCTTCGGCCAAGGCTTCGGCTTGAGAGCTCAACGATGACATGAGGTCCGCTAGAAGTCGGGGATTTTCATCCGCGGTGATTCGCAACAGGTCATCGATTTGTCGCATTGCCCATTGTTGGGATTTTTCTAGTAACTCGATACACCGTTGTTCGGTCCGGTTCGAGATGGCGAGTATTTCAGCTATTGCAACGCCAGTTGCGGTGGTTCCTACGAACGCGGTCGCCGAAAGTGCTGCCCCTGTCGCCCACCAGCTATCGAGTCGAGTGGGGATATTCCAGCCGCCTTTATCGTCTTCCACGATGTGTATTTCAGATTCGTCTTCGGAGACAGCATCGCGTCCCGCTAACCGCAGCCGTTCACTTCTTTCTGCATCGAGCCGCAACAGCCCACCTGCGGCATCAATTTCAGGTCGGATTACAAATTGGCCATCGACACCGATGACACTATGCACATAGGGCGCTGCCCATTCGAGGGCGAGAACTGCCGCCACGGCTAGCACTTGGCTCGTTGGTTGAGAATCGACTGGATTGACGATTATCCGGAGTTGCTCATTCACAGAGAACCTCCAAAAGCTTCGGCAGAGTTTCACGGAAATCAGGTGGCGGGCTTAGCCCCACAGTCAGGAGTGCCTTGTTGTCCAGAACTGAATTTGCGGGCCGAGGAGCCGGGCGTGATGGTTCTAATTGATCGCTTGTTATTTCTGCTAGTTGCTCTGACGGTCGCCCCATCAGGTCAAGAATCGTCTTCGCAAACTGGTACCAACTGACAGACCCTTGGTTCGTCACATGAAATACGCCGTGGGCTTCGAGTTCGACTAGCTGTCGAACAATCACCGCAACATCATTGGTGAAAGATGGATGCCCGATCTGATCGTTGACAAAGCTCATGGCCTTATCTGTTTGAGCCAGTCGCACGATTGTTTTAAGAATATTTGAGCCATGAAGGCCACATAGCCAGGATGTTCGGACTATGAGGTCGGTGTCACGCATGGCCTGTTCACCTGCGAGTTTTGTTTGGCCGTAGATTGACTGCGGGTTGGTTTCATCGGATTCGATGTATGGCCGGTCGAGTGCTCCGTCGAATACGTAGTCAGTGGATATTTGGACAACACGAGCCCCGGTCAGCTGGGCTGCTCTCACCAGGTTTTGTGGGCCTTGAGAGTTAACTAATTGTGCTTGTTCGACATTGTGTTCACACCCGTCTACATCAGTGACTGCTGCCGTGTTGATCACGACTTCAGGTTTGTGGTGAAGCAAGGCTTCTTGAACTTGATGAGGTTGAGATATGTCTAGGTCTTCGCGGGTAAGAACAACTAGGTCACGGCTTTCGAATACCTGTGCAAGATCCGTTGAGAGTTGGCCATTGCCACCAGTGATGAGGATCTTGTGTTTGGCAGTCACTCAGCGGCCTCTGAGAGGGCTTCGCTCAGTGTCGGGTATACGAAGAGGCTTTCGTGAATATCTTGCACCTTGAGGTTCGCGCTCACTGCTAGAGCTACAACTGAGATGAGTTCCGCTGCGTGCTGTCCTACGATGGATCCTCCCAGCACATGCCCAGTGTTGGGGTCAGAAACTATTTTCACGAATCCTAGGGGATCGTTGTTTATTAGAGCTTTGGCGTTTGATGAGAACGGTACTTTAGTTACTCGAATTTTTCGTCCTGTAGCGAATGCTTCGGCTTCCGCAAGTCCGACGTCAGCAATCTCGGGTTCGGTGAAGATAGCCGAGGCTGCTTTGTCGTAGTCGAGATGTCGGTGTTCTCGGCCTTCGTGCAAACCCATAATGTGTTCGGCTATTTTTCTTCCTTGCATCGCCGCGACTGATGACAGCGGGAGCTTCCCCGATAAGTCACCAGCAGCGTAAATCGAGGGCACTGATGATCTCAGATTATGGTCGACTTGGATGTATCCGAATTCGTCCACTTCTATTTCAGTGTTTTCTAGACCTAGATCTTGGCTGTTGGGATCAGACCCAATCGCTAAAACAGCGTGGGAGCCTTCTGCTGTTCTTCCGTCGGAGCACTGAACTTTTACTATTGAGCCATTTCGCAGGATTTCGGTTGCTCGTGCTCCTTTGAGGAGTTGAACTCCTCGGTCTAAAAAGTTTTGTTCGAGTAGCGCGGCGGCTTCGGGGTCTTTTTGAGGCAGAACTTGCTGTCTACTGACAATCAATGTGACTTCGGACCCAAGCGATGCGAACATGTGGACGAATTCGACGCCGGTGACACCGGAACCGATAACGACAAGATGTTCGGGGAGCTCAGCCGGTGGGTAGGCGTCGCGGGTAGTTAAGACTCGTTCGTTATCTATTGGGGCCCATTCGGGAATGCGTGGTCGACTTCCGGTAGCGAGCACGATTGCGTCTGCGGTTAATTCAATAGATCCGTCTGCTGTTTCAGCGCAGACTTCATTGGGGCCAAGCAGGCGCCCAGTTCCTCTATATATCTTGACGCCTTGGCTTGTGAGGAGCTGTGTTACTGACTGTTCAAGGCGTTGTTCTATTCCTTGGATTCGTGCGCGCAGGTGTTCGGCATCGACACCAGTTTCGACGTTTGCTAACCCCATTCCGTCTATTCGTCGAGCAAACGAGAGAGCTCCGCCGGTTGCAATCATAGATTTGGATGGCACGCAGTCACGAAGGTGCGCTGCTCCGCCGACAATGTCGCGTTCAATCAGAGTGACGTCTGCGCCAAATCTCGCTGCAGAGGTTGCTGCATCGTGTCCTGCTGGGCCACCGCCTATAACTATGACCCGCTTGTTTGTCATATAAGAAGTTTAGAGTGCGAGTTCAGAGTCGCCGTTTCAGGCGCCGAAGTCCTGGTGCCAGCTTCAAGCGAGTGTGGGTGAACAGAATTGGTCATATTCGACAATTCTGATGCGGTCACGGTTGTCGTATGTGACCTGGTTTTCTTCGCTGCGGTGAAGTTTGTATTCGCGGAAGGTCATTTCTAGGGCATCGAAAGCTAGAAGTCTGCCTATGAGCGAATCTCCGAGGTTCAGCAGCAATTTTATGGTTTCTAGGGCTTGGAGGCTGCCGATAATGCCGGGCAGCACCCCTAATACTCCAGCTTCGGAGCATGAAGGCGCTAATTCAGGTGGAGGAGGCACAGGGACATAGTCACGATAAGTAGGGCCGTTAATCGGGTCGAATACGGTTACTTGACCTTCGAATCTGAAGATTGACCCATGAACAACCGGTACACCAAGTTTGACAGACGCATCATTTAGGAGATATCGGCTCGGGAAGTTATCTGCTCCGTCAACTACTACATCCCATTCGGATAAGAGGTCGAGGACGTTTTCCGCGCTGAGGCGAGTGTCAAAGATTTTGGTGTTGATGTAGGGATTTAATGCATTAATCGTTTGCCTTGCTGACTCGACTTTTGACTGTCCGACGCGCGTTGTGTCGTGAATGATTTGGCGTTGCAGGTTGGACTCGTCGACGATGTCCATGTCGATGATGCCTAATGTTCCTACTCCAGCAGCGGCTAGGTACATAGCAGCTGGTGATCCCAAACCACCTGCTCCCAGCAGAAGGACTTTTGCTTCAAGGAGTTCTTGTTGACCTTCTTCTCCGATTTCTGGGAGAAGGAGGTGGCGTTGGTACCTGTTGCGCTGATTCTCTGTGAGGGTGTCGGGTAGATCCCATGCTCTACCTTCGGACTTCCATTTTGTAAATCCTCCGTCCATCGAGACAACTTGGCTGTATCCAAGTTCGATGAGGGTTTTCGCGGCGAAAGCTGATCGGGCCCCACCGGCGCAGTACACCACGATTTGGGTATCGCGTTTAGGTAGTCGTTGTTCAATTTGGCTTTCGAGGTAACCGCGTGGGATATGTATTGCCGCTGCGATAGCACCTTGGTCGAACTCTTCGGGCTCCCTTACGTCAACGGTTATGTATCCGTCTTGAATCAGTTGAGCTGCTTGCTGGGTGTCAACTTCGACTATTTGTTGTTTCGCTGCCGCTAGTAAATCGCCATAGCTGGTCATCAGTTGATTCCTGTTTGCGCGCCGTGGTCGGTGCTTTTCTTCGTTAATTCTACCAATTGTGTCGACAGCGGCTCTTTACGGACCTAGTCCTCTTGTTTTTCGGGAAGGTTCTTTGCTCCTTGAACGACGATAGGGAGCACTTCGCTGATTGATTCACGGATGAGCAGATCTGCTAAATGGTCCATTTCGGTTGGTTCAGCGTTAATGATGACGATTCTTGCTCCGACTCGTTGAGCAGCAGGAACTACGGCCGCTATGGGATAAACGGCCAACGTGGTGCCGATTGCAATCATGAGGTCGCAATTTTGAGCGGCTGCTTCTGCTTTAAGTAAATCTTTTTGGACTAACGACTGACCGAAAGAGATCGTTGCACTTTTGAGGATTCCACCGCATTCATGACAATCGAGGTCCTCTTCGCCTTGTCGAACCCGATCCAATGCTATTTGCATGTCGTCGCGGTAGTCGCACTCTAGGCAGGCCACCTCTCTCAGCGTTCCATGAACTTCTATGACCTTTGTCGAGGAGGAACCGGCTGCGTGATGAAGGCCATCCACGTTTTGGGTGAGGAGGGCAACAAGTTTGTTCCGTTTTTCTAATTGGACGAGAGCTCTATGTCCGTCGTTGGGGTCTGCCGACCACGCTCTGTTATCGAGACGATCTCGCCACGAGGCTTTTCTAACTTCGGGATCAGAGATGAAATTCTGGATATTGGATGCTTTTTCAGCTTTCGGGTTCTTGGTCCATACGCCATTTGGACCTCGGAAGTCTGGGATTCCAGAGTCGGTGGAGATGCCCGCTCCTGTGAGCACAGTTACTCTTTCGCTTTCGTCAATCCACTGGGTGAGTGTTCGGACATCGGCATTATGTGAGAGGTCTTGGGGCATAAGTTGTTTCCAGTTTGTTGCTTTGTATGAGTGTGCAGGGTTCCGATCGTTTCGTTCACAATTCTGACGGTTCGGTAATCCATCTACCAGTTGTCGATAATTTCGATCAGGGTACGAACTCCGAAACCTGTAGCTCCTTTGGAAAATTCGGCCTCGGTTTCGTCGGTGGTGACGGGGCCAGCGATGTCTAGGTGCACCCAGGGGCTTTCACCTACGAATTCTTGGAGGAAGAGTCCAGCTACCAGCGTCCCCCCGAATCTTCCTGATCCTATGTTTTGGAGATCAGCGATCTCGGAATCAAGTTGTTTCCGATACTCATTGGGTAGCGGCAAATGCCACACGAGTTCGTTCGCTGACGCCGCTGCGGTCTGAACTTTTGTAATTGCTCCTTCGTTATTTCCCATGAGGCCCGCATAACGTTGGCCTAACGCGACCATGCAGGCTCCTGTCAGGGTGGCTAAGTCCACGATGAGGTCTGGTTGGTCCTCTGCAGCTAGTGAAAGCCCATCTGCCAGAACTAGACGGCCTTCCGCGTCTGTATTGAGGACTTCGACGGTTTTACCGTTTCGTATTTTGAGGACATCACCTGGTTTGGTTGCCGTAGGGCTTGGTTGGTTATCCGTGCAACAGCAGGTTCCGATAACAGTAAGGTCAGGGTTGTGCGCGGCTACTGCTGCCATTGCTCCAATTACGGCGGCTGCGCCTCCCATATCTATTTTCATTTCTTTCATTCCCTCAAAGGTTTTGAGGTTGAGGCCCCCTGTGTCAAAGGTGATTCCTTTGCCAACGAAGTGGACCGTGCCGCGACTTTGTCCTTTGGGTCGCCAGGTCAGTCTCACAAGTCGAGGTTCTTCCAGCGATCCCGCGTTCACTCCTATGATGCCGCCACAGTGCTCGTCGACGAGTCGTTGTTTGTCCCAGATTTCTATTTCTAAGTCTGTGTTTTCAGCTACGAGCTTCGCTTCGTCTGCTAGCTGACTTGCTGAAAGCGAACCACCGGGTCGGTTTACTAAGTCACGACTGAGAGCGATTGCTGAGGCGACTGCGTCTGCTTTTCGTAGTGCTGTTTCGCTGTCAACGCCATCCGCTACCAAAAGATTTATTTGATGGAGTTTGGGCGAGGCTTCTGGTGTTCCCTTGAGTTCGTCATAACGGTAAGAAGCAAGAAGTAAGCCTTCGATGACTGCCTGCAGCGCCGTTTCGGCTCCCAGTTCGGGCGCTATTGATAGCGGCAGGGAGGACGTGAGGGAGTCAAGGTGTTTAGAGGAGCGCCATAACGTTGCTGCGCTTGATCGGGCGGTGGCTGTTGTAATTGGCTCTTCTCCAAGCCCTATCGCTACAACCACAGCTTCATGTTCGGGCAACAACACTGTCTGGTTGATCTTGCCTTCGAACCCATTCGCTATGAGGAAGTCTTCGTTAACTCCAAGAATGTCCAGCTCGCTTGGTCGAACCGGTCGGTCTTTTGCAACACTGGTGGTTTCGTCGTCTGAAACAACAACGTTGATCGAAGAGATCGTTAATTGGTTCGGCATTATTCTCCTGTCAGGCTCGAAGGGTTCTTATGAGTCACGGCTCAGAAGGGATTGGCCTTCTTGCCATCTGGCCAATGTCCAAAGAAGGTCAGAAAGACGATTCAAATAGGGCAGTACTTTTGATTCTTCTTCGCACACATTTAGGCATTCTCGTTCGGCGCGTCGCGCCACGACCCTCGCCCAGTCGAGTCTCGCAGATATCTCAGTTTGTCCCGGGATAGTGAATTCGGTAGGTGGTTCAAAACGTTCACTCGTCGTGTCTATTGCTTCCTCTATGGCACTCACCATTTCAGCGGTGACCAGCGTTGTTCCAGGTTCAAGTTTGTCTCTGTTCTCTGGCAGAGTCGCTAGTTCTGCCATGGCGACGTACAGATCACGACACAGCAGTGTAAGAAGTTGGTCTAGTTCGGCGTCTAGGTTGATAGCTCGAGCAAGTCCTATCGCTGCCTGAGCTTCATCTACTGATCCATACGCTGTGGGAAGCGCTGAAGCTTTGCTTACTCTGCCGCCGTAAAATAGGCCTGTTGTTCCGTCGTCACCGGTCTTGGTGTAAATCTTCATGATGCATTCAAACTAGTCGGCGCCTGACCTAGACCAAAGGCTGGTCTGACATAGGCTCGGTGTGTGTCATTGAACGGCTATTGGATTCTGACTTCAAATCACCGTCTAATGCACTTTCATGAGGAAGTTTCGGAGGTAAATCTTGAGCTTCGATCTCACCCTGTTGCCATAACGACCACACGCGATGGGCAAGGCTGTTTAGTTCTTGACGGGAGTGGATTTATCGGAGCGTATGGAACAGCTAGATCGCTCGGCGATCTTTCATCTCTTGACTTAGTTGCTCCACCGGTCGATATCGCTGCTTCGCCGACTGGCGTTGGCTACTGGGTCATTGATTCAGATGGCAGTGTATTTAGTTTCGGAAATGCGCCTTTTCTTGAAGGGATTCCGCAAGCAACCGAAAATGCAGTCAGTGCCGTGAAGATTGAGCCGACTGTCGAGGGTGATGGTTACTGGATTGTCGATCGTAGGGGTGGTGTTCATTCTTTCGGGTCCGCTTCGTTTTATGGGGCCTTGGTCGATGATCGGCCTGTTGAAGGTCTGCGCGTTGTTGATTTCGCTGCTGGTCTCGGTGGACGGGGTTACTTATTTTTGGATTCTGATGGGCAGGTGTACCCATTCGGTGACGTTCCTTATTTTGGTTCACCTGCACTACTCGGAAGGGTTGACGCTGTTGGGTTGATAAGTCGACCTGACGGATATCTCGTGGTTGATGCTCGCGGTGCCGTTACTGCGTTCGGGGATGTCGCTAATTTAGGTTCACCAGTTGGTTTGGGTGTCAGCGTCTTAGCCGTCGCTTGATTTAAGCAAGCGGATGACCGCGAGGTAGCCATACTTGTTTGACTTCGTCCGCGAAGTAGTACTGGGCATGGCGCGAAAGTCTTGGGTTGTAATAAGGGTCGTCGTGGGTGAGCGGTTGACCCCAACGAGTTCGAAAGAAATCTTCGTCTTCGGTTGGGTGTAATGAGCCTCGAAGCGCTGATTCTTGATGATGGAGCATTGCATGGGGTTGATAGACCAGGTCGTATCCGAGTTGATGGATGCGCATTGTTAGGTCGACATCGTTAAACGCGACTCTGAGTCGCTCTTCGAAGCCTCCGACTTCCCAAAAAACCTCTGGCCGCATCATCAAGCATGCCGCTGTTAGCGCCCAGCAGTTACGGGTCAAGTTGCCGATACTGAAATAGCCGCGAGAGTTTGTGTTGACTGCTACTCCTCCTACACCAACAGTGATTCCTTCATGTTGGATCCGTCCATCTGGGAAGCTGAGTTTGGCCCCCACCGCTCCGACGCGTCGTTGTTGGGCGTGACCAATCATGGCCTCTAACCAATTTGGGCTCGCGATGGTGATGTCACAGTTGAGAAACAGCAACAAGTCACAATCAATTTGTTCTGCCGCCATGTTCATCATGCGGGCATATGAGAATTGATGCGGGTAATCGATAACAGGGCCTTGGTGTTGGTCCATCCAGTCCAGAGTGGCTTGGTCGGTGCTTTCGTTGTTCACGACGAGAATTTCAGTTTCTAAGCCGTTAGTTGTCTCTCTTATTCCTTGGACACACTGAGAGATCAATTCATGGCGGTCCCGGGTGGGAACAATTATTCCGACCTTGGGACGTCCGGCCACTGGGTAGCGAACGTTGTAAGTGCCTGGGTCAATGCCTTCTTCTATTTCTGCAGCGACGCCTCTTCGGGCCACGGCTTCGCTGAGTGCTCGTCGTCCCGCATCCCAAGCATCGTTTTTTTGATCTACACCTGCGGAAGTCGAGCCGGGTAGTACTCGCCAATGGTAAAGATTGCGCGGAATGTGAACTATTGCGTTGGCTATTTCCGTGACGCGCAACGCCAAGTCGTAGTCTTGCGCTCCGTCAAATCCCAGGCGCCATCCATCTACGCGTTGTAGGAGGTCACGGCTAAACACTGCGAAATGGCATACGTAGTTGTATGACATGTGTAAATCGGGAGACCACCCCGATTTGGCGTAACTGTGATCGTAGGAGCCATCCGCGAAAAGTTTGTCTTCGTCCGAGTACAGAAATTCGACCTGAGGGAACCGGTTGATCGCTCTGACTACCTCGGTGAGTGCATCGGAACGAAGAAGGTCGTCATGGTCGAGCAGCGCTATATATTCACCTTCTGCCATCTCAAGGGCTGAATTCGACGCGGCAGCGATACCCCCGTTTTCGGATCGTTCTAAAAAGTTGATTCTTGGGTCGAGCGAAGCGAGTCGTCGACACAAGGTTCGAGGCTCTTCGCTTGTAGAGCAATCATCTACCAGACACAGTTGCCAATTTTCATATGTTTGGGTTCGCACCGAGTTGATAGCCGCTTCAAGCACGTCTAACGGAGTGTTGTAGACCGGTGTGATGATTGAAACAAGGGGACGGTATTCGAGAGTTGTACCTGGGTCAGGGTCTGGGTCGACGAGTGCCTCTTGTTCGGTGCGGCGATACTGCTTGAGATCCATTCGGTGACGTTTAGTTGCATCAGGGGCTAGGAGCCATTCGGTGATCTCTGATTCGGTGTTTGCTGCCTCGATATCGAGTTCTTCTAAGGCTTCCGATATACCTGATTTCTGTGGTTCTGGTCGAATGGGAACACGGCGACGGCCAGCGACTCTGGCCATGGTTGAAGCGATCTCGTTTCGTTGAGCTATGTGCAGATCCCATTGGTTGGAGTCATCGACGTGTGCGGCGGCGTGCGGTGTCGCAATAATCGGAAGTCCGAAGGCTCGGGCAGCGATTAAGTGAGTCCATGCCGTTCCCCCGTTTTGACGGGCTGATATGACCATTGATGCTCTTTGGCAGGCTTCGCCAAGCGAATCGTTTCGTTCAATGGTTTCAATGTTTTGTGTATGTTGACGCCATAGACCAAAGTCGCGTTCGGTAACCAAGAACGGTGGTTCGCTAGCTGTGTCTAGCGCGGGCACAATTTGATGATTGAAATATTGGATTGACTCCAGGTCGGGCTCTCCGAACTCGCGATGTGGTGCTGCTAGCAGCAGGGGGCGGTTTCCGGTAGCTGTGCCAAGTTTGATATCTGGAGGGCGGACGACCTTTACTGTCGCTTCAACATTCAATGCTTCAATTTCAGTACGTTCTGTATTCGAACAAGCCCAAATCTGGTCAACAAGGGAGATCATTTCTCTATCGCGTTGCCGTCGTAAGCTTGCAACGGTGTCCCGGCCAGCTAATTCCTCGTGCGCTACTAGGCCATCGGTCAGGTCAGGGCGTTGCAAAGTCAGCAGCGAAGATCTATCGATCACGATGACCGCTTCGGGGTTATGTTTGCGACAGAGCAAGACTGCTCGGTAGGCAGAGCTATCTCCGCAGAAGACAAATATGTCCCTTCGGTTCGTTTTCCACCACTCAGCTGAGTCCAAACCCGTTGCCTCTAACCTCTTTCCGTAGAGCGTGTCGGCATCATCTGGTGGACCGTTGAGGATCAGACTTACTTCGGCATTGCTGGCGATCATTTCTTTACATATTTGTTCGCTCCGCCAGCCTGTTGGGTCTATGCCGGGTCGAGGGATCGTGGTTAAAACAACGGCGACCCCTATCGGAGAAGGCTTTTGTTTCATCCCTTTCCAAATTGACGGCGGAGCCAATACAGAATTTTGAGAGTATCCCGCTCAATCTGGGCTAAGACGCTCTGCCAATCGACACTCCTGTGCAGTCGCGCGGGCCCTTGGTCGTGTTCGGCAGCTTGCATTTCTAATTGGTTGAGCCGGTCATGTTGAATCTGGAGGGCTCTGCGGCGGTGATCGGCTTCATTTTCAGCAAGCTCAAGTTTGGATTCGACACTAAGAATCTCTTGTCTTAGGGAATCGATTGTTTCTTTTGCCTTACGTCGCTGATGGTTCCAGTCGAGAGCCTTTTCTTCATGTAGCGCAGTGAGCTGTTTGATGCGTTCTCGTTCTTGGTCTCCGGAACGATCTGAGATGCTCCTGCCAAGTCGGAGGAGGGCAGTTTGTTCAACAATTTCTGCGAGTCTTTGAATTTTTGCTTCGATTGTCTGGTCTTTTAGCGGGAGAGATGTACCTGAAGTAGCAGACCATAAATCTCGCTGAAGTTTCTGCTCTTCGGGTTCTTGACCAATGAAGACTGACCGCCCGTGTAGGACTTGCGTCATGTGTTGCAGATCGGGGTCTCCAGTAACTACAACTGCAGCGTGTTGGATGAGTGCGCCGAATTCGTCGGGATTCAGGTCCGTGCCTACGTTGGTTGCTGATTGGTTGTGACGCTTCAATTTCTCGGTAAAGCGATTTTGGTCTGCTTCTGCACCTACGAGGGATATTGGAATTTGTCTCGACAATGAATGCCGAGCGATCTCGTTAACGACTGCTCCCGGTGGGTCGCCGTTGACGTCTACAAGTATCGAATTTTGCAAGAACGGAGCAGGGTGACTTGCCTGCGTGAGGTTGGGCAGTAAGTAGCGGGTTAGCAAATTCGCTGCGTCGCTGAGGGTAAGGTCAGCTTCCGCTGGGTCAACTTCAAATCCGATCTCGTTGCTGGCTAGTCCGTATCCCAAAATCACATCGAGGTCATCTTTCAACTCGCTGATGTTTTCTGGAAGTTCGTTGATCTGCAGCGATAGATCGCCTGACCACAAAGCCTGTGTCGGCTTTTCGACGAACCATTGAATATCAAGAGGTCCATTACGCCACTCAATTTCAGCGCCTAGGGCTCGTGTCGCTAACCAGCCAATTGGGTGACGTTGGCCAGTCGGGAGAACTATTCCAATGTTCAGGTTTTCCCGGCCCTGCGGTACCGACTTGTGGGAGCTTCCACTGGTGGCTGTTTTTGTTGATTTGACCGAGGTCATCGATGCAGCCTCCTGGGGTCTAGGTGAACTCAAGATCGGGTTTTCTTGATTGTACGCGCCGTTGTTCTATCGGTGGCCGCGCCCGCTCTCACCGATTCGGATGGCCTGGCGAATCTTTTTCGTGAGGTACTGGTGGCTGCCATTGCCCCAAGAGATCGGTCAGGCCTTCACGTTCGGGGGAAGATCCAGGCACAATCCTCAAGGAATGTGATCTTTCCCATGCGTCATAAACATGCATCCGGTCACCATCTGTAATGGAAGTAGACAAGAGGTAGTCCCCAGCAAGCAGTGCAAGCTTGCTGATTATGAAGTCAACATATCCTCGTCCCGAGGCAACCGATCCAGTTTGCAGTTGCTGGAGTGCACTGTTCGGCGAGGCTAGGTGCACCCCTGTCGCGTGGTGCAGTTTCATCGCGAAAACTGGGTTGTCGACTGAGGCTTCTGCCTCATACCAAAGTCGAATCACAAGGGTGTCGCCCGAACTCGGCAAGGGATTTGCGAGCCATTCGCCGTCTAGATAGTCCACGTGAAAAATGCGTATTTCTCCACTCCCCCTTCGAACTTCTATTTCAGTAAGAGAAGTGTCGGTGTGGATTGGATCGCCGTCTTCGTCTCGAAGTTTTTCTGCTTCTTGAGCGTTGACTGAATCAAGATATGCCCAGCAGACTTCAGTGGCTTCACCGGCTTGCATCAGGTTTCCGTGGTCAAGCCATCCGACCTCATCGCACAGTCCTTCAACTAAGGGAAGCGAGTGAGATACTAAAACGATAGTTGTGCCTGCTCGACGAAGTTCGTACAAATGCTCTAGGCATTTACGCTGGAAGGCTTCATCTCCTACAGCAATCACTTCATCGATAAGAAGTATTTCCGGAGCTACATGGACAGCCACGGCAAACCCCAGTCGGACATACATTCCGCTGGAAAGGATTTTGACTGGAGCATCTATGAATTCACCTATGTCGCTGAATTCAATTATTTCGTCAACAGCTAGGTCCATTTCTTTTCTGGTGAGCCCGAGGATGGCTCCGTTCAGATAAATGTTTTCTCGCCCGCTTAGCTCTGGGTGGAAGCCGGATCCAAGCTCGAGTAGGGCCGAAACTCGACCATTGACTTTCAGCTGACCACTACTTGGGTTGTGAATCCCTGCCATGAGTTTGAGCAAAGTTGTTTTACCGGAACCGTTGTGTCCGATGAGCCCAAAGAACGAACCTTTTTTGATATCTAACGAGACCTCTTTTAAGGCCCAGAATTCGCTACTAGACCTGTTCTTCTTGCGTCGAACTACTGCTTCTTTCAGCGAGTCCGGGCGGCCTCGATGCACGCGGTACTGCTTCGATAGCTGGTGAGCAGAAATGATGGGGTTCACATGTCCTCACTCAGCTGCATCGACCGTTGAGCAAAAAATCGCCATCCGAGTGCGAATACCACTATGGAGTAGCAGAACAGGGCGCACCATCGAGTCAGGCTTGGCCATTGAAGCAGGTAGGCGGATTCTCGAGCAGCGGTCACAAATTGATTGATTGGGTTTAGTTCAACAATTCTGCGAATTGGAAGACCCCAATGACGTTCAGGGATTATTCCGAGCGGGTAAACGATTGGCACGAGAAAGAAAACTGCGTTGAGGACTATGCCAACGAGGTATTGCATGTCTCGGTAATGGGTGTTGAGCACACACACAAAGAATCCGATTCCGAGACCAAAGAGGCCCGCCAACAGAAGTATTACTGGCAGGACCAGAGTGGTTGGGCCGAGATTGCCGATGAGGAGCATGACGACGACCAGGACACCTGCTTCTATAGCCGATTGGACTGCTAGAGCAAGAGCACTTCCAAAAACAGCCGTTTCGGGAGGAAAGAAAACTTTACGTCGGAGGTCGCCTATCGCCATGAGCCACCCCATAGAACCGTTGATCATTCCAGCGAATAGAAGCCATACGACGAGGCCTGTGAACAGGAACACTGCGAAGTTTTGCGATCCATTTCCTGCGGCTGGGGGTGCTGCTCGAAAGAACACCGAAAAGACCAAGCTGTAAACAAGGATGGTTGACATTGGACTGAGTAACGACCATGTCCATCCAAGAAGGCTGCGCTTGTATCTTGCTTTAAGTTCTCTTCCCGCAAAGTTACGTACCAAAGGCGCGTATCTACTTGCAGAACTAAGAGCAGTTGAGAGATTCACTGTGCTTTGGCGGTCTTTGGTCGCCACCATGTTTCGTTGTCTTGGTACCACTTGACTGTTGCCTCTAGTCCTGCTTGCAAGTCGACTTGAGGAACCCAGCCCAGATCGCGAACTCTTGTTGAGTCAATGGAATAACGAAAGTCATGACCCGGCCGATCATTGACCTTGGTGACCGCTGATTCATCTCGCCCGCACAGGTCAAGCAGGATTTTGGTGAGGTCAAGATTCGATAACTCGTTTCCAGCACCAATGTTATATATCTCCCCGATTTCTCCTTTTTGGAGGACGGTTGAGATCGCTGAACAGTTGTCCTGGACGTGTATCCAGTCCCTTACGTTCGTTCCGTCTCCGTAAAGAGGGACGCTTAAGCCTTCAAGAAGGTTGGTGACGAACAGCGGTATGAGTTTCTCGGGAAATTGGAAGGGCCCGTAGTTATTGGAGGAGCGCGTGATGATTACTGGGAGATCATTGGTCGTATGGTGACTTAGGGCTATTAGGTCCGATGCTGCCTTTGATGCGGCATATGGGCTGCTGGGTTGGAGCTTGTCGTTTTCAGTAAAAGACCCATGTTTTCGGGAACCATATGTTTCGTCAGTTGAGATGTGAACGAAGCGTTCGACTTCCATTTGGGTGGCTATATCGCACAGCAAATTTGTCCCAACGCAATTAGTAAGTATGAAACGCTCAGATCCATCGATTGACCTGTCAACGTGACTTTCGGCTGCAAAGTGGACAACGAGTTGGTGACCCTCCATAGCTGATTTGACCGTCTCCCTGTCGCAAATATCTCCTTCTATGAACGAAACTCGTGTGTCGTCTATGAAGTCTGAAAGTGTGTCTCGGCTTCCTGCATAGGTGAGTGCGTCAAGAACGGTGATTTCATCATCGCTGCTAGCTAGGTGGGATCTGATGAAGTTGGAGCCAATGAATCCAGCCCCTCCGGTGACGAGAAGTTTCATAGGCAGATCAATTCCTCAGTCCGTATCGAGGTTGATCTGTTTCTGGAATTGCCTTCTTGTAGGGATTGCTTTGGTCGCGAGTAGATAGCGTTGGATTTTCTACGCCCCAATCAGCGCCTATTTCCGGGTCATCCCACGCCACACCGAGTTCGTCGGCTGGGTTGTAATAGTTGTCCACAAGATAAGTGATTGTCGCGTCGGTCAGCGCAGCGAATCCGTGGGCTACGCCCGGGGGGATGTAGATACCACGATGGGTATCTCCTTGAAGATCGGCGTGTTGGGTGGCGCCTTCAGTCGGCGAACCGGAACGTAAATCATGTAAGACCACTCGGACAGTTCCGAACGGCACATACCAATAGTCAGCTTGGTGGAGGTGGTAATGCAATCCGACGATGCATCCGCTTTGCCGATCTCCACGGTTCGCTTGAACCATTTCTCTTGATCCGTTGGGAATCCATTCTCGACGGTATGTTTCGACAAAAAATCCGCGATCATCAGCGTAGACATCAGGCGTGACGACGTGCACACCTTCGATGGTTTCGGAGGAAACAATTTCGGCCATGTCGTCCTAGGGTATTCCTTGTTTGGAGTTGCCGGTTAGCGCGCGTCAAGTCGCAGGTGTTCTACGTCGGCTACGGAGACTGCTTGGATATCACCGTTATCAAGTTCCACAAGAAGCCGACCCGACTCATCAATGTTAATAGCTTGCCCTTTTATGGGCTTAGTTTCGCCTTCTTCATTCAAATGGACCAACACTTGTTTACCGAGGGTGGCCGAATATTCGCGGAGTCGCAGGAGAAGATTTTCTTTGCCCGACGGTTCTAGGAGTGCGGCGTATTCGGTTTCAAAATTCTCTAATAGTTTTTGTGCTAACTGTGTTCTGTGAACAGTCGAACCGGCAAGTACATCGAGACTTGTTGCTGTTAGCTGGAGTTCCGGCGGTACCTGACCCCAACCTGTGTTAATGCCTATTCCAACTACCATTGCTTCGATCTCATTTTGCTGGATCATGGTTTCGGTCAAAATCCCAGCAACTTTCCGGTAACCAGGATCGCCGCTACCGAGGATGGGATCAGGACTATCCACGACTAGGTCATTAGGCCATTTCACTTCTAGTTGGATGTTCGTTATTTCTTCAACTGCAGTAAGCACCGAAATTGCCAGAGCGGACGTGATCAGAGATGCGTTGTCAGGAGAGAGCGTGCCTGGAGGCGGACGCAAGAGGATCGACATCATGAGCGATGTCCCTGGTGGAGCGGTCCATGTTCTTCCTCTTCGACCACGGCCTTGGGTTTGCAGGTCAGCGATGATGACCTCACCTTCGCTTCCTCCCTTCCGCGCTCGGTCGAGCAACGCAGTGTTGGTTGAACCGATTTCGGGTACCCAAGTGATGTCGCTGAAGCGAGTTCTATCAACCGAGTCGAA
>MDTG01148112.1_pt1 | contig 17393 bp, 15 predicted proteins | sample 811421 | NCBI WGS metagenome assembly MDTG01 (sample SAMN05326645, study PRJNA326480) | marine metagenome | isolation source: seawater | place: Pacific Ocean: South East | collected 2011
CGGGTCGGGCGCAGTCAGGACGAGGCCTTCCACGAGGTCAATCGGCTGGTCGAGGAGGAGGGGATGCTGGCGGTGCCGCCCTTCGATGACCCGCTGGTCGCGGCCGGTCAGGGCACCATCGGGCTTGAGTTGATGGAAGATTGCCCGCAGCTCGATCAGGTACTGATCGGACTGTCCGGCGGCGGCCTGCTCGGCGGTATCGGGGCGGCGCTCAAGGCGATTCGCCCCGAGACCCGCGTGCATGGCATCAGCCTCACCGAAGGCGCCGCGATGTGGCATAGCCTGCAGGCGGGCACACCGGTGGAGGTGCAAGAGGTCGCCAGCCTCGCGGATTCGCTGGGCGGCGGCATCGGGCTTGGCAATCACACCACGCTGCCGCTGGTGCGCCGCGTGATGGATGAACACCATCAGGTCAGCGAGCGCGCCATCGCCCGCGCCATGCTGATGCTGCTGGAAGAGGAGAAGCTGCTGGTCGAGGGCGCCGCCGTGGTCGGGCTTGCCGCGCTTGAGGCCTCGCGACTGGGCGAGACCGACCCGGCGCTGGCCGAGTCGATCCGCGGCCAGCGTGTCGCGCTGATCATCAGCGGCAATGGCGTCAGTCTGGAGACCTTCGATCAGGCCAGAGCGCTGCTGGCGGACGCTCAGCAGTGATTTTTTCGCCCATGGCTCACAGCGTGAGACAGATGACGGCACACCAGGAGGAGGGCGCATGACGGAACCGACTCAAGAAAGCATGCAGACGTATTCCCGTGAACAGATCGAGCAGGTCGTGGGGCTGGACGCCACGGCACTGGGCACCATTCGCGATGCCTTCATCGCGCTGGGCCAAGGCAAGGTGGTGCAGCCGCCGATCCTGTCGATGGCCATCGAGGAGGCCAACGGCGAGGTGGACGTCAAGACCGCCCACATTCAGGGGCTCAAGCACTTCGCGATCAAGATCAGCCCCGGCTTCTTCAACAATCCCGCCCGCGGCTTGCCAAGCCTCAATGGCCTGATGGTGGTGTTCTCCGCCGAGACGGGGCTGGCCAAGGCCCTGCTGGATGACGGTGGCTATCTCACCGCCATTCGCACCGCGCTGGCCGGTGCCGTGGCGGCAGAGGCCCTGTCACGCCCCGACAGCAAGCGCGTCGCACTGATCGGCGCCGGTGAGCAGGCGAGCCTGCAGCTGGAAGCGCTGCGACTGGTGCGCGATATCGAGAGTGTCGATGTCTGGGCACGCGACAAGGAGCGCGGCGAGCGCTTCGCGCGCGACACCGAGCAGCGCCTGGGACTCACCGTGCGCAGCCATGACAGCCTGCATGCGGTGTGTCAGAACGCCGATATCATCATCACCGCCACGCCGTCCCACACGCCGCTGCTGGAATACTCGATGCTGCCGGAAGGCGTGCATGTCACCGCGATGGGCTCCGACAGCCCCGAGAAGCGCGAGCTGGAAGCCGACGTGCTGACCGATTGCGACTACTTCGTGTGTGACAGCCGCGCCCAGTCGGAAATCAATGGGGAGCTCAAGGGGCTGGATGAAGACCAGGCCAAGGCATGCGAGGTGTACGAGCTGGGCAAGCTGCTGGCCGATGGGCGTCGTCTGCGTGACGGTGACCAGAACAGCGGTGACCAGAACAGCGGTGAACAGGCTGAAACCGCCACTGATACCCTCATCACGGTGGCAGACCTTACCGGCACCGGCGTGCAGGACACCGCGATTGCCAGTCTGGCGCTCGCTCGACTCGCCCAGCGCTAGCGCCGCGCGCAGCGACTGCGGGTCATGAAGGCGCGACGGACTTGCCCAGCGCGGCGCCGCATGCGAGGGTCACGCAGTAACGGCAGGAAGCCGTTGACTCCCTCGTCCACTCGGAGCCTGTCGTGACTCGAACCATGCCCTCACCCTCTGCTGCGCCGCGCGCCCTCAATGCTGCCCCCGGGGTAGAGGTCCGCCGCTCACCGCTGGCGGATCTCTGTGCCGACTGCGATGCCGTGACGCTGCTGCCACCGCTATCGCCGCCGGGTGAGGGGTATCTGCGCCATTTCTGCCAGCTGGATTCCCCGCTGGCGGTGTTCGATCTCGACGATACCCTGCTCGATGGCGACTGCACCGGCATGTGGATGCGCTGGATGGCCGCCTGTGGCTGGATCGAGGATGTCGAGGCCTTCATGGCCATCGGCGAGCGCCACCAGAGCGAGTATCACGCCGGCACCCTAGATATCCACGAGCATACCGGCCATCTGCTCAGCCCGCTCATCGGACGGCATCGCGATGAGGTGCGTCGTGAAGTCGATGATTTCGTGGAAGAAATGGTAATGCCGCGTCTGCTGGAAGGCGGCATCGCACGGCTGGCCGAACACGGCGAGGCGGGCCATCGCACCCTGATCATCTCCGCCTCCATGCATCATCTGGTCGGCCCCATCGCCAGTCGTCTGACCGCCGATGGCGCGCTGGCCACCCATCCTGCCTTCGATGAAGAGGGCCGCTTCACCGGCGAGACCACCGGCATCGTCACCTTCCGCGAAGGCAAGCTGGCGGCGCTGGATGCCTGGCTGGAAGACGCCAGCCAGCTCAAGCGTGCGCCGCAGGCACTGTGGGGCTACTCCGATTCCCACAACGACCTGCCGCTGCTCGAGCGGGTCGATCATCCCCACGCCACCCAGCCGGATGCGCCGCTGCGCCAGTTCGCCGAAGCGCGTGGCTGGCCGGTGGTCGACTGGCGCCAGTCGCACCTGTCCATCGAATCGGACTGAGCGTGCATGCAGCCGTCGACTGACTCCCATCTTTCCCGCGATCACGGCCCGGATGCCAGAGCCCTGCAGGCGCGCGGCGTCGCGCTGACGGCGCTGGGCGTGCTGCTGATCTCGCCGGATGCGCTGTTGCTGCGTCTCGCCGATGTCGCCGATGGCCCGCTGGTGTTCTGGCGCGGCCTGCTGACGGCCATCGGCTTTGCGCTGATTCTGCTGCTCACCCAGCGCGGCGGGCCAGGCCAGCGCTTCGCCAGTGCGCTGGCGCGCATGCGTGGCTGCGGGCGTACGGGGCTGTGGGTCGCGCTGCTGTTCACCGGCTCCACGCTGGGCTTCGTGCTCGCCAATCAATACACCCGCGCCGGCAATGTGCTGATCATCCTCGCTGCCAGTCCGCTGTTCGCGGCGCTGATGTCGCGGCTATGGCTGGGCGAGCGTCAGCCGCGCCATGTATGGGGCGCGATTCTGGTCTCGCTGGCGGGCATCACGCTGCTGGTGATGGACGAGGCGGGCAACGGCTCACTGACCGGCAATCTGCTCGCGCTGGGCTGCAGCCTGTCACTGGCGGGCAACTTCACGCTGTGCCGCACGCGCCCGGGCCTCGACATGAGCCCGATGCTGACACTGTCGGGACTGCTGACCGCGCTGTGCGGCCTGCTGGCCTGCACGTGGTTGGCGGTCTCTGGTGCTGGGGAGGGTGCAGCAGAGGGCCTCGAGAGCGTGCTCACCCAGCTATGGCCCTCGCACAGCGATGATTTCGCCCGGCGCGCCGGCTGGCTGGTGCTGCTGTGTCTGGTGCTATCGCCGCTGGGCTTCACGCTGATCCAGCGTGGTCCGCTGTATCTGCCGTCCGCCGAGGTGGCGCTGCTGATGCTGCTGGAAAGCGTGTTCGGCATCCTGTGGGTGTGGTGGGTGCTGGACGAGTCGCTGACCGTGCGCGGCTGGGTGGGCGGCGCCATGGTGCTGGGCGCGATGCTGATCAAGAGCCTGATCGACCGCCGCCTGCGTCACCTGCAGGCCACGCGCACGCCTTCTGCGGATGCGTCTGCGGGCGGCAACTGATACAATCCCGCCCATCCCCGAGTTTATTCACTGTCAAATGACAGCCCTCTGGACGCCTCACGGCGACCGGAGCGAATAGCTCATGGCGCGAAGAAAGCCACAGGGCGATCGGAAACGACGGCGACTTCACGACGCGAGCCAGGCGCGAGCGGCACTGCCCCTGACGGCAGTGATGAAGATTGCAACAACCGGACGCCAGACTGACTCGACAGCGCCAGGATCCAGCACGCACACCACCTTCCCCAACCTGTTGCGGACGACTCGATGACAAGCAGCCTCAAACAGCAGTGGCTCTCCAACCTCCGGCCCGACATCCTGTCCGGCCTGGTGGTGGCGTTGGCCCTGATCCCCGAAGCCATCGCCTTTTCCATCATTGCCGGTGTCGACCCCAAGGTCGGCCTGTATGCCTCCTTCTCCATCGCCGTGGTGACCGCCATCGCCGGTGGCCGTCCGGGCATGATCTCCGCCGCCACCGGTGCCATGGCACTGCTGATGGTCGACCTGGTCAAGGACCACGGCCTGGAATACCTGCTGGCCGCCACCGTGCTGACCGGCGTGATCCAGATCATCTTCGGCTACTTCAAGCTCGGCTCGCTGATGCGCTTCGTGTCGCGCTCGGTGGTCACCGGCTTCGTGAATGCGCTGGCGATCCTGATCTTCATGGCCCAGCTGCCGGAGCTGACCAACGTCACCTGGCACGTCTACGCCATGACGGCGGCCGGTCTCGGCATCATCTACCTGCTGCCGCTGGTGCCGAAGGTCGGCAAGCTGCTGCCGTCGCCGCTGGTCTGCATCATCGTGCTCACCATCTTCGCCATGGTCGTCGGTCTGGATATCCGCACCGTCGGCGACATGGGCGAGCTGCCGGACAGCCTGCCGGTGTTCCTGATTCCGGACATCCCCTTCAATCTGGAAACCCTGTGGATCATCCTGCCGTACTCGCTGCCGCTGGCGGTCGTGGGCCTGCTGGAATCCCTGATGACGGCCACCCTGGTCGATGATCTGACCGATACGCCGTCCGACAAGAACCGTGAGTGCAAGGGCCAGGGCGCGGCCAACGTCGTCACCGGCTTCCTTGGCGGCATGGCGGGTTGCGCGATGATCGGCCAGACGATGATCAACGTGAAGTCCGGCGGTCGTACGCGTCTCTCCACCATGGTGGCGGGTGTCGTGCTGCTGATCCTGGTCGTGTTCCTCGGCCCGTGGGTCTCGCAGATTCCGATGGCCGCTCTGGTCGCGGTGATGATCATGGTCTCCATCGGCACCTTCTCCTGGCAGTCGATCCGTGACCTCAAGACCCACCCGATGTCCACCAACATCGTCATGCTGGGCACCGTGGCCGTCGTGGTCGCGACCCACAACCTGGCGATCGGCGTACTGGTCGGCGTGCTGCTCTCGGCGCTGTTCTTCGCCAACAAGATCGGTCAGGTGCTGCATATCGGCAGCGACATGAATGCCGATGGTCGTACCCGCGAATACCGCGTGGTCGGTCAGGTGTTCTTCGCCTCCAGCGAGCAGTTCCAGGCCGGTTTTGACCTCAAGGAGACCGTCGAGCGTGTCGTCATCGACGTCAGCCGTGCACACTTCTGGGACATCACCGCCATCGGCGCGCTGGACACCGTGGTGGTCAAGTTCCGCCGCGAGGGTACCGAGGTCGAGGTGCGTGGCCTCAACGAAGCCAGCGCCACGCTGGTGGATCGCTTCGCGGTGCATGACAAGCCGGATGCGGTCGAGAAACTGATGGGGCATTGATCCCGTTGGCGCCACCCGCCTGATCGAGGGCGGCGCCAGCAGCGTGATTGATGCGTAAAGACGGCGGGCAGTCCTTCACGGGCTGCCCGCCGTTTGCGTTGGTGGGGTCGGAAAGTGGTAATCTCGAAACAGGCGCCTGAAGCGCCACCTTGATCGCCAGCATAAGGAAGCACGCCATGAGCCAATCCTCTGCCAGTGCCCTGACAGGCCATGACAAGGTCACCGCCTGCATTGACGGCTCCGCCTTTGCCGTCTCCGTGTGTGATGCCGCCGTATGGGCAAGCCAACGTCTCTCGGCGCCGCTGAGCTTCCTGCATGTGATCGACCGCCAGGAAGGGGCGGGCGAGACCAACAGTGATCTCTCCGGCAGTATCGGGCTCGGTGCGCGCGAGCATCTGCTGGAAGAGCTCGCCACCCTGGATGAGCAACGCGGGCGTATCGCCCAGGAGCAGGGCCGTCTGATGCTGGAGGCCGCCTACGAGCGCGCCGTGCAGGCGGGTATCGCGGAGCCGCGCCCACGCCAGCGCAATGGAGAGCTGGTCGAGACCCTCGCGGAGCTGGAAGACGAGATTCGCCTGCTGGTGATCGGCAAGCGCGGCGAAGGGGCGGAGCAGGCCAGCGAGCACCTCGGTAGCAATCTGGAGCGCGTGATTCGCAGCCTGCATCGTCCGGTGCTGGTGGTGCCGGGCGAGTTCAATCAGCCGACGCGGGTGCTGATCGCCTTCGATTGCAGCACCACCATCAAGCGCGCCGTCGAGGTATTGGCGGCAAGCCCGCTGCTGCAAGGCGCGGAGCTGCATCTGGTGATGGTCGGCGCGGAGTCGGTGGAACATCAGGCTCCGCTGGACGCCGCGCGCGACACCCTCACCGCGGCAGGTTTCAGCGTGCAGGCCAGCTTCAGAGCAGGAGAGGTGGAAGCCTGCCTGCGCGAATATGCCAAGGAACACACCATCGACATGCTGGTGATGGGCGCCTATGGCCACTCGCGCATCCGTCAGCTGCTGGTCGGCAGCACCACCACCGAGATGATTCGCAACGCCACGGTGCCGCTGCTGATCCTGCGCTGAGCCATCCCTGAGGCGCTCAGGCGGCTCTATGAGCATTGGCTGATGAGCGAGCCGTTCCATCATTGCCGTGACGCCGCGCTTCCGTAATCTCTCGGGCGCGGCGTCTTGCTGTCTGGCGGGTGTCTTCGTATACCGGCAGTCTTGAGTTCACGCACGTTTTCCTGCATCACCGGCAGCACGCGTGAAACAACAGCTGTCACCACAAGAGCCACCACAAGAGCCATCACAAGAGCCCCCATAACTGAAACCACAGGTTCTTCTGATGCAGGGTAATATTCTCCGCAGGTCGCGTTGCGCCGCTCGCGCGAATCTGGAACGCTGAAGGACTGACCTCACCCTGCTTCGCTAGCGGTCTTTTCTGTATCAGCACCGCTGGGGGCATTTTTTCACTACCCAAGAAGAACAGCACAAGGACACTCTCGATGAACATCCAACGCCATGACACCAAGCCGCGCATGAGCCGCGCCGTGATCCACAACAACACCATCTACCTGTGTGGCCAGGTCGCCGGTCCGGACCATCGCTTCGGGAATATCACGGACCAGGCCAACAGCATGCTCGCGCGTGTCGATGCGCTGCTGGAAGAAGTCGGCACCGACCGCGAGCACCTGCTCTCCGCCACCGTCTATCTCAAGACAATGGACGACTTCAAGACCTTCAACGACATCTGGGACACCTGGGTGCCACAAGGTCACGCCCCCGCCCGCGCCTGTGTACAAGCCGCCATGGCCAGCCCGGAACTGCTGTGTGAAATTACCGTGGTCGCCGCTGTTAAGTAACTCGCAGTATGGTTTTCCTAACCCCGGCAGAGATTTCTCTGGCGGGGTTTTTTATTATTAGTCGTTTAGGGTATAAGTGTTAAGAAATGTTTTCTTTGCATGATGGGCTTATAGGTGGTTTTGGATGAATAGTGGCGATAACCCAGGTTGGAAGCAGCACTACCCAACGTTTAAGTTTGATAATAATGAAATGATTCTTGAAGAGTATAGGTCAGCGTCAAAAACGTTAGAAACGGAAGAGAAGGTCTTCTTGAGCGCGGCTAATATCGCGATTGTAATAGGTGCAGCATTCGGTTCACTGACTTTAGGTAAATTGGAAAGCATTACAGGTAATAAAGATTTTTTGATGCCAGTTGAGTCTATGCTTTTTGCTTTTCTCATTATCACTATTCTATTTACTGTTCTATTTTTGTTTCATTTTGCTGCAAGACAAAAATCAATAGTATATGCGGCTAGAAAAGTAGTTGTTTTGAGAACTGTGCTCGGTGTTAAATATGGTGAGTTTCAGCTCGTTCTTCCTAATTGGCGGATTGAAGGAGCTAATGAACCATTTGCCATACGTATGTTTCCAGGCTGGAAAACTTACGTAGCATATCCATGCTATGCCATATCAGGAATCTCGGCTTTTGTAATATATTTTATTTTGACTATTTTGTTAGATGTAGGCGGGTTGTCAATAGCTTCTACTTTGAATGCTGATCTGGTTGTCTCTGTTCCAGCATCATTCCTTGCTTTTGTTGCCTTTTGTTTCCTATATAGGCACGCTTTGCTAGATAAGCACGAGAGTATGCTTCTTGTTTTTACTCAGTATGTGTCTAAGCTACTCTCGTTAAAAGTCGAGGAGCGAATAGAGCATATTGTTTATCATGCAAAATTATCTGTATACGAAGCTCAGAGATTAAATATTGACTTAAAGGCCCTCAAGCAAATTGCAGTGCGAATAGAGGATAAAGAGTTTTACCGTCACAGCGGTGTGAGTTGGAAGGGGCTTGCAAGAGTTATATTGTCCTCGTTGAAATTGCACCCAAGGTCAGGTGGCTCGACTATTACACAGCAGTTAGTTCGTACATTGTTTATAAAAGATTTTAGTAAAACAAAAAGAAGAAAGATTGTAGAGATACTTTTAGCCAAGTGGTTTACTAAAGTTATAGATAAAGACGAGCAGCTAGATATGTACTTGTCTTCCGTAAGGTATGAGTTCAGGGTTATGGGGGTAATTCAAGCATCTAAATATTTCTTTGGGGGTATCGAGCGTAGCTTCTCTATTGCGCAGTCATTCTTCTTGATAGAGCGTTTATCAAATGTCAGGTCAAAAATATATGGCAAGAGGATTAGACAGATATTACAAGCTTTACTCGATGATGATAAAATTTCCATGGATGATGTCGTGAAAATTATTGAAATATATGATGAAATGGTTGCAAAGGGACTGGTTGAAAATAATACTACTGAAGGTGTTGAGTACTTAAGAAATAATTTTTGTAACCACTAAAACTTCTAACAAGGGGATGAGCTGATGGCTGGAGAGCAACGGATTGCGCTTTTGATAGATTGTGACAATGTTAGTCATAATTCAATTGAAGGGGTTCTAGAAGAGCTTGCAAAATATGGTGTGGTTAATGTCAGACATGCCCATGGTGATTGGAACAGCCCTTTGCTATCAGGATGGATTGAAAAGCTTCATCCAAATGCTATAAGGCCTATGCAGCAGTTTGCCTTTACGAAAGGTAAAAATGCTACTGACTCTGCAATGATTATAGATGCTATGGATCTCCTCTATAGTGGTAATATTGATCTTTTTGCGCTCATGACTAGTGATAGCGATTTTACACCATTAGTCTTGAGGCTGCTTGAAGGAGGATTCCCTGTCTATGGTTTTGGAGAGCAAAAGACTCCGAGACCTTTTGTAGATGCTTGTTCGACATTTATATATACTGAAAAATTGTATTATGAAGAGCCAGTTACGGATATACCAGATGATAGTAGCCAAGTTCCAAGATGTAGGAATGAGCTTAGAAGTGATACAGCATTAGTCAATTTGCTAAGAAACGCTGCAGAGCAATCTTCAGAAGACGATGGGTGGTCTTTATTAGGCCGAGTGGGACATTATATGTCTAATAAAAGTTCTTTTTCATCTATTAATTATGGGTATAAAAAGCTTGGGGATTTAGTTAGAGCATCAGAACTGTTTTCCATAGAAATGCGTGGCAATGGAACTGCCATGTATATCAGAGATGCTAGGAAATCCTGAGCTTAAGACGCATTATCTTATTAACTTGAACGCCGCCTCATACCTCACCCATTCTCGATAAAACCCGTCCAGTCGTTCTGTCTCGCTGAGGTGTGATGCCTCGGCGAGGTGTTCGCGTGCGTCCTGGGGCAGCATGGCGATGCGGGCGTCGAGGTCGTGGGCGTGGCGGGGGTTGCGGTATTCGAGGTCCAGCCCGAGCGGGGCGGTGGCGAGGCCGACGAGTACATGGCCGTGGCGGTGGGCGATGGAGACGTAGAAGCCTGCCGGTAGCGCAGGGTGATGGGGTGCCTGGCCACGCGGCGACCAGTCGGTCAGTGGCAGCACAATGCCTTGGGCCGCGGCGAGTTCACCTAGCAGGAGGCGAGCGAGGTGTGACTCGGCTTCACGTTGCTGGCGACGGCGGGCCTTGGCAGATGACACGGGGGTGTCCGCGTTATCCACATCCGGCTGGCGAGCGCGCAGCGAGCGACGGCGTGAAGCATCCGCCGAGGAGTTGATAGAGGGAGCAGCCGAATCAGCACAGGATGCTGGCAGCACACACGCCTCGGCCAGCCACAGGCGGGCTGGCCGAGGGGATGATGCAGAGCAGTGATTCGCCAAGGCGCGGGCAGCGCCGCCAGTCGCAGACGCCAAGGAAGCGGCGAGGGCGTGGGGATCATGCGAGATCAGCGGCTCAATGCTTGGCCGCCCGACGCTCAGCGGCTCAATGCATGGCGAATCACTGCTCAGCGAACCACTGCTCAGTGAACCAGTGCTCAGCGAAGCGGAGCCATCCGCTGCAGCATGCCCCAGCACCACGCAGCGGTAGGCGGGGTGGTCGGTCGGGCGCGCCGCAGGCTCGATTGCCGAGTTATCCTCAACCGGCTTACTTGTCTCGCTCACACCCTCGCCTTGCCTGGCCGTCATGATGGCGAATCAGTTCTTCGGATGCAGGATCACCAGATCCCCACGCAACGCGACGCCCGCGACGATATTGCCCGCATGGCACTCGTACTTCTCGCTGCTGGAGTAGGGCACCTTGTCATAGTCGCTGCGAATGTTGATGACCGCATTGGCCCCGTATTCGCGCGCCTTTTCCTGCAGCTCACGCAGCGCCGACAGGAACACCCAGCGACAGGCTTCCGCATCGCTCTTGTTGGTGGCGTTGGTCTTCGGGTTCACCCGCGCCCAGCCGCGCTTCTCGATCCGCTCGTAGGGCTGCTTGTCACCGAAGAAGAAAGCCACGTCCTTGCCCAGTCGCTGACTGGCCGCGGTGCTGGCCATCACCGGCATGATCGGCAGGAAGTGCTGCGTGTCCCGCGCCACCGCCGGGGCGGAGGCCACAAGCCCCGCAGAGCCGAGCAGCAGTGCAGACACCAGTGTCAGCACACGCGAGGCGCGACCCGAGCGAGTGCGCGTGGCAGGTGCCGTGGAACGTTTCGAGGATGCGAGCGACTGAGCAGAACGTGACGCCATCTGAGACCTCTCCTAACAGGGTGATTGACTGGCGCGACGCCAGTGAATAGCGCCGTCAGCCAGCCAGGGGCGTGAGCCAATCACACCATAGACCATGCAGCGGGCGCGTATCTTGCGCCAGATCCGACCCGCTGCAAAGTCGTACGTTGGCGACACCCTGCAAAGGCGTCAGCGCGAAGCGTAATGACTGGCGCCAGATCAGATTGCCAGTGACTCACTCGCCCTGCCAGCGACGCAGAATCAGCGAGGTATTGATGCCACCGAAGGCGAAGTTGTTGCTCATCACGGTGTCCGTCTCGATCTCGCGGCCTGCGCCGGTGAGGTAGTCGAGCTGCGCACAGCGCGGGTCGAGACTGGTGAGATTGGCGGTGCCGTGGAACCAGCCATCACGCATCATCTCGATGGCGATCCAGGCCTCCAGCGCGCCACAGGCGCCCAGCGTATGGCCGGTGTAACTCTTGAAGGCGCTGATCGGCGTGGAATCGCCAAACACCGCATGGGTGGCATGGCTCTCGGCGATATCGCCGCGCTCGGTGGCGGTGCCATGGGCGCTGACATAGCCGATCTCTGAGGCCTCGACACCGGCATCCTCCAGCGCCATGCGCATCGCGGCCTCCATCATGTTGGCGTCCGGCTGGGTGACGTGACGGCCATCGGAGTTGGTGCCGAAGCCGAGAATCTCGGCGTGGATGGTCGCGCCGCGCGCCAGGGCGTGCTCCAGCTCTTCCAGAATCAGCGTGCCGGCGCCTTCACCGATCACCAGGCCATCACGTTCGGCATCGAAGGGCCGCGGTGACAGGTTCGGGCGCTCATTGCAGGTGCTGGTGGCGAACAGGGTATCGAACACGGCGGCGTCGGCGGCGGACAGCTCCTCGCAGCCACCGGCGACCATCGCGGTCTGGCGGCCGAAGCGGATCGCCTCATAGGCGTAACCGATGCCCTGGCTGCCGGAGGTGCAGGCGCTGGAGGTGGTGTGAATCCGCCCCTTGATACCGAGAAACACGCCGATATTGACCGGCGCGGTGTGCGCCATCATGCGGATATAGGAATTGGCGCTGAGCCCGTCGGTGGAGTGGTTGAGCAGCATGTTGCCGAAGTCGGCCACCGCATCCGGCTCACCGGCCGAGGCGCCGTAGGCGATGCCCATCTGGCCGCTCTCCTTGAGCGGGCTGTCACTCAGGCCGGCCGCTTCCAGCGCCAGTTCGCTGGAGCGGGTCGCCAGCTGCGCCACACGGCCCATGCTGCGCAGCGCGCGACGGTTGTAGTGACTGGGCAGTTCGAAATCGTTGACCGGCGCGCCGAGGCGGGTGTTGAGGCCGTCGTACTTGTCCCAGTCCTCGATATAGCGGATGCCGGTGCGCCCGGCGGCCAGGTTGGCGCGCAGGGTCGGCCAGTCATTGCCGATGGGCGAGAAGCCATGCATGCCGGTGACCACGACACGTCTGCCGCGCAGTGCCTGAGAGGAAGTCGTCATCAGAACATCCCCCCGTTCACCGCGATGGTCTGGCGGGTGATGTAGCCGGCGTCCTTCGAGCACAGGAAGGCCACGGTGGCGGCGACTTCCTCGGCTTCCCCTGCGCGGCGCATGGGAATCATCTTCAGCGCCTCTTCCATCTCGACGCCTTCGGTCATCTCGGTGGCGATGACGCCCGGTGCGACGGCATTGACGGTGATGCGGCGCTTGGCCAGCTCCACCGCAAGTGCCTTGACCGCGCCGATCAGCCCCGCCTTGGCGGCGGAATAGTTGACCTGACCCCGATTGCCCATCATGCCCGACACCGAGGATATCACGATGATGCGCCCCGGCTTGCGGCGGCGTACCAGCGGCATGGAAAGCGGCTTGATGATGTTGTAGAAGCCATCGAGGTTGGTGCGGATCACGCTGTCCCAGTCTTCATCGGTGAGCGCCGGGAAGGCGTTGTCGGCATGGATACCGGCATTGCAGACCACCCCGTAGCAGCAGCCGTGGGCCTCGATATCGGCTTCCAGCGCGCTGCGTGCGGCGTCACGGTCGGCGACATCGAAGCTGAGGATGCGCGATTCGCCGCCCAGGGCGCTGATCTCACGCGCGACCTCCTCGGCGGCGTCACGGCGCGAGCGACAATGCAGCACCAGGTTGTAGCCTTCGCGGGCCAGACGCAGCGCGATGGCGCGGCCGATACCACGGCTGGAGCCGGTGACCAGAATCCACTCGCGTGCTTCAGGGGCAGCGGTGGCAGTTTCAGTAGCGAGGGGTGTGACAGACATCAGACATTACCTTGCGATGAGGCACCGGCAGCATCCTGCTGTCCGGGTGAGGATTCTTGTGCGGTCTCTTGCGTAGACGCCGCGGAGGGCAGCGGCTCGGGCGCCGGCTCGAAGACATTGACGCCGGCACGCGCGACAGTGGCGCCGTGCTCGTCGCTGATGGTGGCCTCGAAGGCGCCCAGCCCGTTGTCGGCGCGATAGTCGAGCTGAACATGAATCAGCCAGCGACAGTCGCAGGAAAAGGCGGCGACTTCGCTCTCATAGCGGCGACTCCCGAGCAGAAAGCCGACTCGCGGCGGCTGGCCGCTGCGCGCAGCCTGCAGGCCCGACCAGGCGGCGATGGCCTGCGCCATCCACTCAAGCCCGACCCAGGCGGGAATCACGGCCTGGCCGTCGTCGTCCGGCTCGGCGAACAGATTGTCTGGCGTCGGGGTGATGTCGGCGCTCAGCGAATGCTCGTCACAGCGCAGCACGCTATCCAGCAGGCACATGCCGGCATCATGGGGCACATAGGGGCCGATGGCGCAGGGCATGGCGGGATAGCGCGCCTCACGGGGCTGCACCTCAGCGCCAGCAAGGGAAACTGAGTCGGTGCTCGGGGTCAGCATGCAGAGGACTCCGGGTCGGTGGTGTGGCGCTCCAGCACCAGCGAGATATTGTTGCCGCCGAAGGCGAAGGCATTGCTCATCACCCGCAGCGGCGGGGTCTCGGGGCGGTCACGATAGACGATGTTGAGCGCAGGCAGCGTCGGGTCCAGCGCCTCACGCGGCGTGGCATGCGGCGGCAGGCGGCCATGTTCCAGCGCCAGCCAGCAGAAGGCGGCTTCCAGCGCCCCGCAGGCGCCCAGCGTATGGCCGGTAAGGGCCTTGGTCGAGCTGACGGCGGGCAGACGGGCGTGATCGATATCAGAACCGGTGTCAGAGTCGGCATCTGCACCGAACAGGCGGCTGATGGCGAGGCTTTCCATCGCGTCATTCAGCGGCGTGGCGGTGCCGTGCAGGTTGATGTAGTCGATCTCACCGGGGGCGCGGCCGGCACTGGCGAGCGCGCCGCGCATGGCGGCCTCGGCGCCGCTGCCATCGGGGCAGGGCGCGGAAATATGGTGGGCATCGCTGGATTCGCCGACGCCGGTCAGCTGTACGCCGCCGCGCTCCGGCGTGACCACGAACAGCACCGCGGCCTCGCCCAGATTGATGCCATCGCGCTCGGCTCCCAGCGGCTGGCTCTGCTTGCGGCTGACGGCCTCCAGACTCATGAAGCCCTTCACCGTCATGTGGCACAGGCTGTCGGCACCGCCGGCGATCACCGCATCGCACTGGCCGGAGGCCAGCAGACGACGTGCACTGGCCAAGGCCTTGGCGCTGGAGGTGCAGGCGGTGGACAGGGTGTAGATCGGCCCACGCGCGCCGCTCAGCCAGGCGACACACTCGGCGGGTGCGCCCAGTTCCTGACGACGATATTCAAAGCTTTGCGGCCAGCTGTCGGCGCTCGGCGTGCCCTGGGCGACGGCGGCGCGCTGGGCGTCCATCGCGGCTTCCGTCTCGCCGATGCCGGAGGTGCTGGTACCGAGCACCACGCCAATGCGCTCCGGCGCGATGCCCTGACGCTTGAGGGCTTCAAGTTCCGGTGCCAACTGCTCAAGCGCGGTGGCCAGCAGGCGGTTGTTGCGTGAGCGCAGCGGGGCCGGCCAGTCGCTGTCATCCACCAGCCGCGCGGTGACGCGCCCCAGCGACAGCGGCGTGCCGGGGCTGAAGTCATCACTGACACGCAGGCCACGGCTGGCGCTGAACAGCGCACTGCTGATCAGGCCGTGGTCTGCGCCCAGCGGGCAGACGATGCCGGGGCGAGACAGGCGGCAGGCGTTGCCAGTGTCGCGGCCCTTGGGGGTAGCGGTGGCCACGGTTGCAACAGATTCAGTCATGCGCGGGAGCTTCCGGTGAGTCGTCAGGGGCGTTCTGTGTGCTGGGCGCTGCCAGCGGTTCCAGCGTCAGCTGCATGTCGGCCGCCGGGTCGCGCAGGGTCACGCTGCCACTGGCATCGCGGGTCAGCTCGGCGATGGTCACACCATCTTGCGTGATGATGCGCTGCGCGGGCTGGCGACTTTGTTGCCAGTCGCCGCGTTGTACCAGCTGCCAGCCTGTGTTCGCAAAGGCGTCATCGATCGCGGCCTGCGGCCAGTGCACCCAGGCGATACGTCGCGCCAGCCAGTCGGCGCTGAAGGGCAGCTTCTCGAGTACCTCGGGGCGTGCCTTCTCGAAACGGCTGCCGTCGGCATCATGCACCAGCGTCAGCAGGCGTTGGCCCTGCACGCTGAGCATGACCAGCCGCATGGCCTCGGGCGATTGACGCAGTACGCCGATGAGAGGCGGCAGATTCTGCTCCTGCGCACCCTCGCCAGCCTCGGCATCCACAGCGACAGTCCGTTTTGCGTTGTCATCACTCTCTATACGCGCCACACGCAGAATCAGACGTTGGGTACTGGTCTGCTCGAGACTCGCCAGCGCCGGCATCGGGCTGGCAGCCTCCAGCGGCTGTGGGGCGAGCAGGCTGCAGCCGCTCAACAGCAGCGTGGCGGCCACGGCAAGGCTGGCCAGCCCGAGGCGGCTGCGCAGCCCTGCTGAACGCAGCCCGACTGTGTGCAGCCCAGTAGAGCGCAGCCCTGCTGAGCGCAGCCCGACTGTGTGCAGCCCAGTAGAAACAGCGTGAGAGGCGAAAGACATGTTTTTCATGACGCTACTTTACCTGTTCTCGCCGACGCTTGCTGCGCGGCCGAAGGCGCTGAGGTCAGCGAGCGAATCGCTTTCCGGCACCGCGTCTGGCGCGAGTGTCTGCTCGGGCGCGGTCAGTCTGGCAAGGGCCGTCAGGCGGCGGCGACTGGCACTGACGAAGGGGTTGGTCGTGTCCCAGGCGTAACCGGCGAGCACCGCGCTGATCATCTGGCGAATCCGCGCATGCGGCTCGGGATGATAGATGATGTCGGTCAGACGGCTGTCGTACCAGGCGGTGACGAATTCGCGGAAGACCTCGATGCCACGGCGCAGCGGCTGCTCATATTCGCTGGCCCAGTCGGGGCGCTGCTCATCGCGGGTCGCGGTAAGCTCACGCCCGACCAGCGGCGCGGCACGCAGCGCCGATTCCAGCGCGATGGTCACGCCGGAGGAGAACACCGGGTCCAGAAATTCTCCGGCATTGCCGAGCAGCGCATAGCCCGGGCCATGCAGGCGACTGACATCGGCGCTGTAACCGCCCAGCGACTGCACGGCGTTGGCCGGTCGAGCATCACGCAGCAGCTCCGCCAGGCGCGGTTCTTCCATCACCCACTGCCACAGGCGTGTCTGCGCATCGTCCTCGGCGGCAGGCTCGATCAGCTCGCGCGGGCCGACCACGCCCAGCGAGGCGCGGCCATTGGCGAAGGGAATCAGCCAGTACCAGACATCGGGATGCGTAGGATGCGAGGCGATCAGGATATTGTCGCGGCGATAGCCCGCGGCGGGCGGCGCGAGGTCGGCGATGCCATCGTGGACATGGCCGAACAGCGCCATGCGCGGCTCCAGACGCGGATCACGCTCAAGCGATTCGAGGCGCGCCAGCACGCGGCCATAGCCGCTGGCATCCAGCACGAAGGCGGCCTCAAGCTCGCGGCCATCCGCCAGCGTGAGGCGTGGCCCCTGCGCATGGCCGGTGGCGTCGCTCTGCGCGGCGCGAGCCGGAGTGAAGCCCGTGACCGTGACACCGAATTCGACCTCGGCGCCCGCCGCCCGCGCGCCCTCGATCAAGCGCTGATCAAAGTCGGCGCGCTCTACCTGCCAGGTGGTGCCGGGGCCGTCGCTGAACTTGTCGCGGAAGTCGATCACGCGATGCTCGCCGCGGCGGGTGAAGGCCGCACCGGTCTTGCGCTGATAGCCACCGGCGGCGGCGGCCTCCATCAAGCCGCAGGCCTCCAGATGCTGCATGCAACGTGGCAGCAGGCTCTCGCCGATGGAGAAGCGAGGGAAGTGGCTGCGCTCCAGTACGCGCACCGCATGGCCCGCGCGTGCCAGCCACGCTGCCGCC
>MDTG01029334.1_pt1 | contig 17392 bp, 17 predicted proteins | sample 811421 | NCBI WGS metagenome assembly MDTG01 (sample SAMN05326645, study PRJNA326480) | marine metagenome | isolation source: seawater | place: Pacific Ocean: South East | collected 2011
CATATTCAAAAAAAAGAAGGACAAAGTAAAATTAAGCTTGCCTCTCAAGATTTAAGAAAAAGATGGAAAATGAAACAAGAAAAATTAAGCCCAAACTATACATCCAGAGTAAATGATATTATAAAAGTTAAATGAAAAAGGAGAATATCAAATTTCTGAAACCAAAAAAAAGTAATTTCTTAGGACAATGGTTGGTTGAACAAGGAGTATCTGCAGGATTTCCATCTCCTGCTGACGACTTTAAAGAAATCAGAATTAGTTTAGATAAAGAATTAGTAAAAAATTCAGAATCTACGTTTTACGCAAGAGTCAGTGGAGATTCAATGGTTGAAGCAGGGCTTGATGATGGTGATTTACTGGTTATTGATAGATCCTTGAGCCCTGAAAATAATAAAATAGCTGTTTGTTTAGTTGATGGAGAATTTACTGTCAAGAGAATAAGGGAGGAAAATAAAAAAATATATTTAATAGCTGAGAATAAAAAATATAAAGCTATAGAAATAAAGGAAGAAAATGAGCTTATTATTTGGGGAATTGTTGCCTATGTAATTAAAAAAGTATAAATCAAAAATTGATAATAATTGTCAATTATGGATAAAAAAGTTAAAACCATTAATCTTCTTTTTTAATATAAAATTATTTTCAATGTGGTTATTCAACAAACTTAACTCATCTAACTCTCTGTTTTTTCTAACACTTGGTGACTCTAATATCATTTTAATATTATTTTTCTCAATTTCACGAATTACATCTTTTTGATCATCATCATCTAAATAATGATTAGTAATAATACTAAATCTTGATTTTGTAATCTTATCAGACAAATAATAATAAACATTAGCATGACCAATAATTAGAATTTCATTGGGTTTGTTTTTTTCAATTTCATTCAAAATTTTAATCATTAATTCTTCATTTGGCACCTTTTTAATTAATTCATGATATGGCAAATTAGAGTTTGGCTCACTAATAATAGTCTTCAAATTTTTTATAAAATTTATAGGTGAAATATATAAATGTAAAATTACAGTGATTAATAATAAAAATGATGTCAATTTGTTTTTCAGGCCTTGAGAAATGAAAAATAAAACACCAATTAAAGACGGATATAAAACAGTTGCTCTGGAGTAGTGGGAATAGTCACTTAAAGGATAAATTTCAAAAAAATGTAGTATGGTAATTAAAAATAAAAAAACTAGTTCTGGTTTAATATTTATTTTTCTTTCATATTGATATATAATAATTATAGCTCCAAAAGTAATTAAAGGAAAAATACTGTACACAAAAAGAGAGTTTATTAGCTGTGAAATATTCATGTTAAAAATTTCAAAAATAGTTGGAAATGGTATCAAAATGTCAGATGATTTATATTTTGAAATGCTTAGAATAGTATCGTTAAATAAAATATCAATGTAAGAGTATGTGTAAGTGAGATAAGGAATTAAAAATAATAAGAATGCAGCTATAATTATAATAAAGCCATTATCAATTCGTTTTTCTTTTTTAAATATTATTACTGAGTACAATAAAATAAAAAATCCATGACCAACAACATCAATAGCAAAAACATTATGTTTTGTTAAGAGTAATAGCGCAAATAGACCACCAACAATTATTAAAAAAAACTTTTCTCTATTTAAGTAATATTTAATGTGATAAAAAACTAACATTAAAGTTATTAGACCTGCAATCGTAGATGCTGTTATTCTACAACCTTGATATACTCCCAGAGAAAATAGTGAAATAAATGCAGAGCCAACAATAATTAAATTATTTTGAGTAAAGATTTTGACAATTTTTACAGTATAGTAAGATTGTAAAATTATAATTAAAGACCCTATTATTCTGAAAATAAAAAACTGCTTTCCAAATAAAGATATGATAAGACCGTAAAGATAAAAAACCGTAGGACCATAAGGAGCAGAAATATCTTTGTAAAGTGATTTACCATTTGCTATATTATTTCCAATATCAGCAGCCCAACCTTCATCTAATGCATGAGTTGATGATGGAATGGTAACCAAAATAGATAAAAAGAAAAATAAACTAAATAAAAAAAATAATTGTAATCTCGAGCTTGACTTTATTTTTTTAAGAAAAATGTTAATTTTCATAATTTAAAGTCGTTAATAAATTTTATTGTTCTTTTTATTACTTTCATTTTTTGCTTAAAACTACCCCCTCCTCCTTTTGCTTCTCCAAATTGTCTTTTTCCGAAAATTACAGGGAACTCCTCAAGTTTACCAAATCTGAGTGCATGTATACAGAAATATAAGTCTAAAGAAAAATCTTTTGGAGCATTATCAATTATCTTATAAAAAAAAGTACTGGAAAAAATTTTAGGCTGGGCATTTATCTCGCTAACCCAAACTCTTAAAACTAAATAACAATACAAGGTCATGCCGACTGATAAAATTTTGGGGAAAAACCCTCTTTTTATTCTTCTTCCCTTAACAAAAATAGAGTTCTTATTATAATATTTAATACCTCTTATTATATCAAATATATCAGTCTGTAAATCTGCATGAGTCCAGGCTAAATATTTATATGATGAGTTTTTTAGGCCTTCAATAATTCCATTCCCATATCCATAATTAATATCAAGATGGATTATTTTAAAATTTTCCGATAATTTAAAACTATCTAAAAGATCTTTAGTATTATCATTAGATCCATTATTGACAATAACAAACTCTATTTCAATATTTGTTTTTGTTTCTAAAATATTTTTACATCTTTTTATTAGTAAGTCTAGATTTTTTGACTCATTATAGCAAGGAACAACAATAGAAATTTCTTTTATTAAATCCATGAACTAGTGTTTTTTGTACAAACAGCATCAAATTCAATGTTTTTATATTTTTCTTTTAATTCATCAATGATTGATAATTCAAAACCTCTAAGTTCAGGCGACATTAGACATATTTTAAAATCCTTTGAAAGTTTAGTAACTAAATCTCTATCAAAGTATTTTCCGTCGAACGAGTCAATCCAAACCCAATCACATATGTTCACATACTTTTTTACAAAACTCAATGGTTCATATTCAGAAAACCTAATAGCAATTTTATTACAACCGTCAAGGCTGGTTTTGACTAAAAATGGTATTGATAGGTCAAGAAAGAAAAAATTTTTAATATTATGTTCACTTAATATTTTAAGAGTTTCAAGTTCAATACCTTCACTTTTACAATTCAAAATAATTCCATTGTGTTTATAATGACTAAGAAAATCATTGAAAATCACGCCTTTCTGAAACGGATCATGATGTAAAATGATATCGGAACCCTTATATCTCAGGTCAACTTCAATACCATATTTTTGGGAAGTTTTTTTTAATGATTCTATATCATTTACACGATGTATATAAAAATTATTAATCTTCATTAAATTTTACACAATATTTGATGAAATTATATCTAATTTTTCCAATTTTATGTTCAAACATTTTTTTTAGCGAGGAAGGTAAGTCTTTTATATTAATAAAGTTAGTTACATACTTTTTTGGAGAAACTATTTTATTTTTAATCAAAGCTAAAGAGTAAAGCCAATCATCATTATCATTCTTAAAATTTGAATTCCATGTGCCAATAATCTTGAGTTCTTTTCTTAGAATAGAACTAACGATATTTTTATTAACAATCAAATCATCGTTAATATTTCCTAACCATAAAACTTCTGCTTTAGGTCTTCCAAGGTTTATAGATCTTATAAAGTTTTTATTAAATCCACTCATCTCAAATACAAAATCAAAAGTATTTTGATTGTTTTTTATATAATTATCCCAATCTTCATTTGAATCTAAAACTACTTTATTTAGATTTTTACTATCATCTAAGTAACTGAGTTTAAAATCATTTCTATCAATTAAAGTAATTTCATTAGAATTGAAACTGTTGATTAAAATTTCGCTTATCATTAATCCTAGAAATCCACAGCCAATTATACATATCTTCTTTTTAGCTAGATCACTTCTTTCAAAAAAATTTAATTTTTTTAGTCCGTGAACAACAACAGATAGGGGTTCTAAAAATGAGGCGTCATGTAGGTCGATATCCTTATCGATCTTAATTAAATTCCAAGATTTTACTGCTATATACTCACTAAAAGCACCATCATTTCGGGATCCATAATATTTATAATTTTTACATGTTACGTAATCTTTACCATTACAAGAATCACAATCAAAACAGGGTAAAAGAGGAAATACACTAACATTATCAGAAATATCAAAGTCCTTTACATTTGAGCCTTTTTTTATAATTTTTCCGGAAAACTCATGACCCATAACCAAAGGATAGAAATATGCTCCGTTATCAAATGCTCTATATATGTCTGATGAGCAAACACCACAAGAATGTACTTTAATTAAACATTCATCGCTAGTAATTGATGGAATTTTCTTATCTATTACTTTAATTAACTTATTAGAATTTAAAGAAGCGACTTTCATTTTTTAAAAATATATAATTTTAACAATAAATAATTTAGAATTCCACTGATAATTATTGCAGGAATTTGAGCAAACATTACATCCATATTGAATATTAAAAATAATTTCAAAACAACTAATTGCACAATCAAAACAAATAACTGAACTGAAATATATTTAAGAAATTTACTCTTAAATGAAACATTAACTTTGAATGTAAATTTCCTGTTTAAAAAAAAATTTGAAATTAAACCAACAAAAAAACCAAAAAAACTAGACAAAAGTGGTTTTGATGTAATAAAAATAATTAAAATGTAAGTTAAATAGTTAAGAAGATTATTTATTAATCCTACAATGAAATAAATTAAAATTTGCTTGTTTTTTCTAATTATATTTAGAATCAAAATCTTCTATTTTTTTTATTAATATTAAAAAATAAATCTTCCCAATAATAATAAACATCAAGTTCAAACGGATCACCAAATGATATCCACTTATCAATCTCAAAAATTTTAATTTTTTTACCAATATTGATCAAGTGGTTCAGGCTATTGCCTACATAATGTTCTCCATTAACATTTACGTTATTTTTTATTGAATTTTCAGCTGCCAAAATAAAATCATTTGAATTTCTGAACCAAAAACTGCCTACTACCATTGGATCATTACCTGGATTATCAGAGATAGTTGATTTTTCTACCACTTGATTAACTAAGTTTGTTTCATTATCAACTACACAGTAAGCAAATGCATTTTCATTCCTAACTAAGATATTTTTAGTTTTGTAAGTCCATATATATACATCAATTTCAGAATCATTAAACGCAATTTCCCATTTCTTTGTGTTAAAAATTGTAATGTAATCACATGAAGCTATAAAGAGAGACTCACCAATTTTCAAATGTTTTTTGGCTAAAAGACATGTTGCAGCTTGACCTGATGTTAAATGATTAATAAGTTCAATATCATTTACTGGAAAATTTTCATCTATGATTTTTACTATATTGGAATTTTTAAATTTTAATGAATTTTGAAAAATAAATACCCATTTTTTTGATTTAGGAAAAGAGTTGGATGCTTTAATAAACATTGATTTATTACCAATCTGAATTAATGGCTTTAAAACATCGTAACTCTCTTTTTTAAATCTAGAACCTAATCCAGCCATTGGAATTAAATTGACATCTGAGATACATACATCATCAGATCTAAATTCTTGTTTTAAAAAAAAATCTGACCAAAATCTGTACATTTCATAATCCTCGGGAGTGCCTAAACATATAAATTTTTCGACTTCAGTTATTAAAATTTTTCCTCCATTTTTTTTAATAATATTAGAAACTAAACTTACATATCCTTCATCAAGATTTCCAAAACCTTCATTTATTAACTTCTTAGAATTTTTCTCAAAAGTCTGCCAGTTTTTGAAAAAATATATTCCTGAGTTTGCAAATTCATTTGATCTGTTATTCGTAAAAGATTCTTTTTCTTTTAGTTCAATCATTTCGTTTTTACTATCTACTTTAGTATATGCATAAGTAGTTCCACCAAATGATGCAGGATGAAAACCCCTAAATGAAGGTATAGCCATATCATAATCAGCTACAGAATTTTTAAATTTTAGATAATCCCATGTAACAAAAAAATCACAATAGGTGATAATGAGTGGTTTATCTTTGGGGATATTCCTTAATTTTAAACAAGAATATACAGGCCCATTTTCATGAGGCTCTATTTCATTTATGTTATAGTTTAATATATTAGATTTTATTAAATCTATAATTTCAGGGTTCTCACGAATTTGATTATTATTAAAGATGAAATGAAAATTATCCTCCCTGGAAAACATTTCAGTTACGTGAAGTAATATTGGCTTATTATCAATTTCTAGTAAAAATTTTGGTTTTTTATAGCCTGCTGATTTAAATCTTCTGGATTTGCCAGCCAATGTAATAACTATATCCATTTATTTTAGGTCTTTCTTCCAATAATTTACAGAATCAATTAGTGATTTCTCTATTGAGCTATCCCACGGCTCTCTTTCTTTAAAACTTAATTCTAAAATAAGATCTACATCCTTTATTTTTTTTGAAATCAAAATATCTATAATTTTTTTTGGTATAATTTTACCATTTTTGTTGTATTCCTCTGTAAATGGCCAATGGCCACTTTTATTTTCAGAACTTTGCTTTAAATGAATTACTGGACTAATATCAGCAAACTTTTCCAACCATTTGTAAGGGTTTGTGTCATCCTTGTTCTTAGAAGATAAATCACCATGATCAACATCTAAACAAATCTTAAATGGTAAAGGACTAGATTTATTAAGTTGATTTTGAAGAATTTCACATTTTTCGATTGTTTCTCCATACTCTCTTCCAACAGACATTGGTTCCCATAAAATTTCTTTGATCCCTATCTTTTTGGCATAATCAGCAATTTCATGCCAGTGTTCAATATTTTGATTTTTGCGCTTCTCAAAAACTGTATTATCTGAATAATTTTCAGTTGTTAAAATACCAAAATGACTTCCCATTGTCGTTGATTCTAATTCAACAGTAATTTGAGCAAATTTCTTAAACCAATCTACCCAATATTTTCTTATTTGATGATCAGGATGAGACAAATGGTTTAGTCTAGTAAATGCTCCTGTAAATGTTGATGTAACATCAATATTATAATCGTTACAATTCTTTTTAATTCTAGTTAATTGACTATTAATAATTTTTTGTGGTAAACTTGGGTTTAATAAATCAGCAGTGAATTGAACACTATCAATACCGCACTTATTAACTAGTCTAGTCCATGATTCTGGATCGGAGTATCTGTTTACTGCAAAACCTGTATTTAATCCTAACCTATACATAACTATTTTATTTTATCAATTTCTTCATAAATAAGTTCTAGAGATTGTTTTAGATTTCGATCTTTTCTAAATAAACCACTTGATCCTAGGACTAATGTATCAGCACCTGAATTAATCATATTAGGTATATTAATTAAATTTACATTACCATCAACTGATATTTTAAAATCTAAATTATACTTTTCTCTCAGATTTCTTACTTTTTCAACTTTTTTTAAAACTTGAGGAACTAGTTGTTGTCCCATATATCCAGGATTTACAGTCATTAAAATAACCATATCAACTTCTTCTAAGATATACTCAAGACTTTCTGTTGAGGTTCCAGGTGATAATGCAACTCCTACCTTAGAAATATTTTTCTTTATATAAACAAGATCTCTGTGTAAATTTCGACAAGCCTCTTGATGGATAGTAAAATAATCATCTTTTGATACATTAAATGCTTCAAATAACCTAGAGGGCTCATCAGCCATTATGTGAAAATCTGATTTAATATTTGTACTACCCTTAATTAAATTAATAATAGAAGATCCCATTGTAAAATCTGGGGCAAAATAACCATCAATTACATCAACATGAAGAAAGTCTAATTTATTTTTCTCTAACTCTTTAAGTTGATTCCCCACATTTAGCCAATCCATACACATTATTGAAGCTGAAAGATTTATTCCTTTATACATAACTATAAATTAGGTTTTATTATTACTTTTAGTGACTTGCTATCACTTGCTGCTCTGTAAGCTTCTTCAAAATCATCTATTGAAAAGGTTTTGGAAATAATTTTTCTAAAGAAATCTTGATTTTTTTCTAAAAGATCTAAAGCAAGTGAATGTTGTTTTGGTGTTGAACCATGAGAACCCGTAAGAATAGACTCTTTGTAGTGAATATCATTTGTATTTATCTTAATACTATCGCAGTTGGAAGGAAGACCGCCAAAAAAATTAATCACACTATTAGACCTAACCAATTCTAATGCATCTATATGAGATTGTATATTATTATTTGCTGTAAAAATCAAATCAATTCCTTTATTATTGGTGTTATTACTAACCCAAGATTTAACATCGACTTTTGTTGTATTAGCACAGTTAGTTATAAATTGGAAATTTTTCAAAATTTTCAATCTATCATCAGAAATATCAGTCATCAAAATAGTTTTTATGCCCATATCGTGAGCTAAAAATGATAACATAACTCCAATAGGCCCCGAACCCATAATTAAAACAGACTCATAACTTTTAAATGAAACTTTTTCAAAACCGTTAATACAACATGCTAAAGGCTCAGCAAGAGATGCAATATCATAATCGATTTTTTCAATTTTTTTTATGGGACCATACTTTAATGTGTGCTCATTAATCACCATGAATTGAGAAAATCCACCCTCTAGCTCATGACCAACAGCATAGTCTTTTTTTTCATTATTAGGAATATCAGCACCTAAAGAAATTCTATCATTAACTTCAAATCCAAATGTATTACCCTTAATCTTAACAATCTGCCCAGAAATTTCATGTCCAATGATTTGACCTTTCTTTACTCTTTTATTTCCGAATTTTTTTATTTTTAAATCTGAGCCACATATTCCGCATGATTCAACCCTCAAAAGAACTTCATTCTCGTTTAATGTTGGAATATTTCTTTTGTCAAGAATTATATTGTCATTTGAAATCCACTTAAGACATTTGATATTATCCATTGACAAAATTTAAGGGGAGATTATACAGTAGTAAAAACAATACCAATACGTTAAAGATAATATTTTTATACTTTACTAATAAATTAAAAACTAAGCTTGATATAATTTTGGAATAAACATTAGATTCAGTGCCAAACTTGTAATTTCTTGACTTAATTGCACCGTAATAAACTATTGGAGTGTAATAAAGTAAGTGTATCATAAATTGAAAGATTTGCTTATTTAGAATAGATAAATCAATATTAAAAATTTTTAAATAAACAATCACATTAATTAAAATTTCGGTAAAAAGTAATAAGTATATAAATTTAAATTTGAACCAGACTTGAGATAAATCTATTCTTTTGATATAAAAGAAAATTAAGGATAATATTAATGGAAAAATATTATATAAAATTAAATTATAAAGGTCATTTTGAATGTAAATTTCATCCTGAATTATATTTGAAAAAAGTAATCCGGGAAGTATTATAATTAAAGATATAACAACATAAAATAATAAGTATTTTAATTTATTTAATCTAATTAATGTATTTGATGTATAAAAAAACCATAAAATCAATATGAATAAGGAGTCTAAAGCATTAATATAAAAGTAAAATGATGCAATAGTTGTAATTAAAATAAATTTAGTATTGTTAAATTTTACAATTCTTAAAATCATTAGAAAAATAACTAAGAAAATTATAACAGAGAATGATGGAAATGGAAGCTTGAAAATAAGAGGAAAATCATTCACTGAATGAAAATTCATAAAATCTAAGCTTAAGAGTTTGAACAAAAAGTCTCTAAAGTTACTTGAATTAAAAATTGAAAGAGATACTAATGAAAATAGAAAAGCATATTTTGGATCAATAAAATGATTATATATTTTAAATAAAAACATCAAAGTTAAAAATGGAATTATAACAATATTTAAAATTGAAATGATCTGAAAAAAGTCACTTTTATATATTAAGTCATATATATATAAACTTAAAAATGGCTTAAAATAATAATTTTCATCTCCACTAAGACTTAAAATTATATCAAAATTATTGTTAATATAAAATGATAAGTACCAAAGAAATAGTATAATTAAGTATATAAAAGAATAAATACCTAATTGTTTATTTTTTCCAAAAAATTCAAAGAGATATTTCAATTAAAGAGAGTTAATTATTCTACCAAATATATGGATATTTAGATGAATTTTTTGTGTATTATTCTATAATATTATTGGTAATCAACAGGTATTAATCCACAGTTAATGAACAAATTGCTTTATTTATGCCCTTTTTAGTTTTTATAGGGGTCTTCATTTATGAAATTTAAAATTTAAATCCGTAGCCATATTATAATTAATTTGGTTTTTTTAAAAATTCCTTTTGGGTAAATCTTTAAACCACTTCTCATACAGTTTGGAATTTGGCATCAAAATAACCCATGCTGTCATAAAAATTAGTTGTAAGTCAATAAATAAAGAATTACGATCTTGATACCACAATTCGAGTTCACCTTTATATGGTGCTATAACCCTCTTATAAAAATCGTGAGGATCTTCATCCACAATATTAGAAATAATTGATTCTTCATCTCTAAAAATAATTGAACCAATTCCTGTTAACCCTGGCTTTACATTATATATTTTTGATTTTACATCTTCACTATATGCAAAAAAAGTTCTTTTTACTAATGGTCTAGGTCCAACTAAGCTAATGTCTCCCTTTAAAATATTAATAATCTGGGGAAGTTCATTAATTTTTGTTTTTCTTAAAAATGACCCAAACGTAGTAACCCTTGGATCATTCCTTAATGTAATACTTCCAGTTCCAATATTCATTGAATTCTTTAACATTGTCGCAAACTTCCATATTTTAAATTTTGAATTTTTAAATCCGTATCGTTCTTGAAAATAAAAAACTTCTCCTTCGGCTGTAAATTTTAGTATAGTAATAATTGGGATAAAAATGGGTAATAGAATAATCAGGGTAGATAAGCTAACAAAAATATCTAGAAATCGTTTAAAAAATTTGTACATAAATTACATTTTTTGATCAAGATTTTTACCCGTTTCAACATGTATAAAATCAGGAATATATTTTTTTATTACTTTAATAATATCTGACTTATTAGAATTTGAATTTTTAAAAACAATATTAAAATCATCCTTAATACGACTAAAAGATATTTTGATTTCATTTGAGTTTATTGAACCTAAAGAGCTATAATTTGATATTTCGTAATCCTCATTATCTGTATAAAACTCTTCGTATGTTTTTTCGCCTGAGGTATCTGTCTTGAAAAAATAGATTGGATACTTTGATTGATTAACATCAAAATTAAATTCTTTAGCCTCTTTTTCAGATTTGACTATCTGAGGTTTAAAACCATTCACTTTTAAAAAATTCAAAGCTATGTCTTTAAAATATATTTGATCATTATGAAAATCTAATTTAGGAAAGAAAATATTTCCTGACTTACCTAAAAAAGTTGCCAATAAACATATTTGACCTGATTGTTCTTGGGAAACAAAAAAACGTTTAATATCCTCAGGACATGATAAAGGTTGTTTTTTATTTAACCTATTTATGAAGCCATCTAATAGACTTCCGTTAGAAAATGCCACATTGGCAAATCTTGCGGTTGTTACTCTAAATTTAGATTTCTTTGATAGAATTATTTTTTCCATCAAGCTTTTTGATGCTCCCATAATATTTACAGGATTTGCAGCTTTATCAGTTGATACACTGAAAAAAAATTTTGGAGGGGTTTTTTCTGCTAAGTTTAGAAGTTTGATAGCGCCAAAGACGTTATTTTTAATTAATGCTTCTATGGAAATTTTATCTTTTTCACTCCTTACATGTTTGTGAGCAGAAAAGTTAGCAACAACATCCCATTTAAATAAATTAAAAATTTTATCAAAAGTATCACTTAGGAGATTAACTGGATATGTTATATAAAATGGTTTATAATCTAAAAAATTGGAGCTTCTTAAATCTCTAGTCAATTCAGTTAAACCATTCTCATTAGTATCAACTACAATTAATTTTGAAGGTTTAAAAATTAAAATATTTTTAATGTAGCTCGATCCAATAGTGCCAGCACCACCAATCACCAAAACATTCGAATTTTCAATTTTATTTTTTAATAGAGATTTATAGTTATTTAAATCTGATGAAAAATCAATTTTTATAGGAACGATATCATTCATAAGTATTTATTTTAAACATTTTCCAAAATGTGCAATTTAAATGATATATAAATGAACTAAAAGAAAAAAAATTCAATAAAATAAAAATTGTATCCAAAAGTAACTTAGGAAATTTGATAGTAAAACCATCAAAATTTGATAAAATATTTTTTTCATTTAGATCATCTTTATCTTTTACATTTATGGTATCAGAATCAAAACTGGTAGAAGATAATATTTTATTTATTTTATCAAAAATAGATGAGTGACTTGAAAAGCTATATATTCTTTCGTATGGTGATTTATATTTGATTTTTAATTTTGGTAAGAATACTCTTTTTAAAAAATCTTTATTGTTGATATCATTTATCATTGGACACAATCTTAAAATCTTATATTTGTCAAAATTGGTTTTTACCTGACTCTCATCTATCAATTTTCCCCTACCGTAATATGAAGATGGCTTACAAAAATCACTTGTCTTTAGAGGAAATTTCCTGTTAGCCTCACCATAAACAGAAATAGAACTAAAAAAAACAAAGATTGGATTTAAATCTTTAACTGCATCAATTAAATTGTTAGTCATCATACAATTTTTATGCATCACAGATTTATTATTTTTTTCGTGAGCAATGGCTGCCATATGAATAACATAATCTAATTTATTAGGTAAATTAAGGTTAGTTAATGAGTGAAGTAAATCATGTTCAATATAATTAACCTGATTGATTTTATTCTTGCTAGATGGATGAATTATTGAAAAAATTTGAAAATTATTTTCTTTAACTATTTTTTTTAAAAGAACATTACCAATTAATCCATCAGCTCCTGTAATTAAGATTTTTTTTTTCAATTTTAATTTTTTTAGTTATGATAATTCATTTCTTATTTCAGAGAATGTGGTAAACTCAAAATTATTTTCTTTCAATAGATTAATTAAATTATTAAATTTTAATTCGACAGATGATCTACCTAAATTAAATCTACATTTATTAGATAATGAAATGTTTGTGAGATTTGGTGATGTCTTTTTTGAAAATTCAAATGGATGAATATAGAATATATAAATTTCATTATTATTCAAATATTGAGAAATCATTTTTTTCATTATTAACCATGGAAATATTCTAACATACCCTCCTCCAGAGACTGGAATGTTTTTTCCAAAAATGCGATGAGTGCTAACTTGAAATTCAAAAAAATCATCTTTTTTATATATATTATTTGATAACTTTTCATAAGTACTCATATCTAAATTTCCATACAATGGATGGGTGCCAAAATCTATTTTACTGGAATCATATTTGTATCCATTTTTCTTAACTAAATCAAGCTTTTTATCATCAATACTAAAACAAGGAGCTCTGTACCCAAACACCTCTTTTCCAATAATATCTTCAATTTCTTTCTTTGATTTTATAATATCTTTTTCAAAATCCTGGTCGCTTAATGTTAAAGGTCTTTTGTGATCCCATCCATGAGAGCCTATATCATGTTTATTTTCACATAATTCTCTCAAAATTTTTTTGAGATTAATTGCGAGTTCACCTAAAACAAAAAAAGATGATCTAATATTATTTTTTTTGAGAATATTACTGTAATGGTTTAGACCGTCAAGCATTGAAAAATTTAAATTCTCATTTATCTGAATATTTTTTAGGTAATCTAAATGATACCAATCTTCAATATCCATTGATAGAATAGCCTTTTTCAATTTATAATTAATTTTATTTGAATTCCTTTATTACTTCTGCAGGATTACCCATCACCATGGTATATGGTTTTACATTTTTTGTTATAACTGAACCATTGGCTAAAACGGAGCCTTCACCAATTACAACGCCAGGCATTACTGTAACATTTACACCAATAAATGAGTGGTTTTCAATAATTACTTTTTTATTAACATATGGAACAAAGTTTTCATTTATCAATTTATTAGGAGCCTTTATATGTGTCATTATAATAGTTCCAGCAGCAATTCTAACATCATCTCCAATAGTAATATTATTTGGGTATGCTGTTTCAATAATAGCAGATGGATCAATAAAACACCCCTTACCAATTTTAACACCTCTAAGTCGATGAACCCAAATAATTACACCATATGGCGCAACCTTTACTATTAAATTGAGTAACCAGTTTCTGAAAATGTAATTAAAAAACACCCATAATAAACTTCTATTCCTAGTCTTCGCTGAGTTTAAGGCTTCACTTAAAACTCCTAATACATTTTTTTTATTATTTTTTTGATTTTTACCTTCAAGATTATTTGTTTTGGCTAGTAAAGAACTATTTGAATCCTCATTTGATGTTTTAGATTCTTTTGATTTTAAATAATCTGTGACATCAGATTCTTTAACGAATTTTTTTCCATCAAAAGCTGTTAAATCAATACTATGAAGATCAATAAGTTCCTTTGCTTTTTTTGAAATAATCACATTTAAATTCACATTTTCATCAATTTTTAAATCATCCTTTTTTAAATCGTCTTCTTTATCTCTAATTATCTTTTTTGAATTTATATATACTTTTCCAATTACATCTCCAACAGCACCCTCTGAACCTTCTGATTTCAATATTTCAATTGTTCCATCATGTTCCGATTCAACATCAACATCTGCTTTGGTCGTTTCTATTTCAGCTACAATATCTCCCTTCTTGACAAAATCACCATTAGCAACTAGCCATTTATTGATTGTGACGGTATCATCATTTACTGTCTCAAACGGAATTTTAATTTCAAATATTTCTTCACTCATTATATAATTTTTTTGAATAGTTAATGATTTTATTGACATTAGGAATACATTCATCCTCTAATGGTCGAGATGTTGGAATATGTATGTTTTTAGCAGTTAATCTCATACACTTGATTCCAAAATTATAATATGTTTCTGAAACCTGAGCGATAACTTCACTTGAAAATGAGACAAAGCCCTGTCCCTCTTCAACGACCAGAAGTTTTTTTGTTGAAGTAAGGGACTGTTTTAAGAAATGAACAGAAAATGGATAAATTTGTGTTGGAATAAATAGATCTACAATAATTTCTTCTTCATAAAATAGTCTTTCAACCGCAATTTCAACTTCTGATGAAATTCCTCCACAAGTAACTATGGTTATATCAGCATTTATTTCAGGTTTTAAATTAATTATTGGAAAATCATGATTACTTCTTAATAAGCTGTAGCCATCTATTGTTTCGGAGGTAATTTTTTTTCCATACAAAACTTTGTTCTCTATAATTAATGTTGGTAAATTATTTAACTCAAACAGTTTTTGATATATACTTTGTGGGCTAAATTTATGATGTAAACATAAAACTCGAGTTCCTGGTACACCTATAAAATGTTTTTCTAAGCTTTGACTGTGAGTTGGCCCATAACCTCTTTTTCCGCCCATTGGTGTTCTAATCACTACAGGTGTGGTTACCTGTTCATTAAACATCCATTGAAACTTACTAGCATGATTAATCCATTGATCAATAGTTAATGTCATAAAATCCCCAAACATAATTTCAATAACAGGTCTATTTCCAGAAAGTGCTAAACCGTTTCCAATTCCAGTAATTGCAGCCTCACTAATTGGAGTATTAATTACTCTGTTAGGAAATTCATCACTCAATCCTAAAGTACACTTGAATGCTCCGCCATAGGGTGATTTAATATCCTCTCCAATAATGATTACATCGTCATATTTTTCTAAAGCATCTGATAAACTATCTTTTATTAAATTAAAAACCTTTCCAGATTTAAAAGAAAAACCTTCCCAAATTACATCTTCATCATTTTTATAATTATTTAAATTTAATTCACTGTAGGGTGAAGAATCAGAATTTTTAATCGCATCATCAATTTTTTTATTCAAATCATTTGTGTATTGAATAAAGTCATTATCATTTTTTAAATGAGATAATATTATACTCAAGGGATCCTTATCCCAATACTCCGAGACTTCAGATTTTGATCTATCATCATCACCTTTTGAATGAGCCATTAACCTGTAGGTGTCAATTTTACAAAAAAGTGGTTTATTTTCGTCTCTAACATAACTGACACAATCTTCAACACCCGAGAATAATTGATCTAAATCCCATGTATTTAATTCTTTTGTTTTAATATCAAAAGCTTCAGCTCTTAATAAAATATCACCAGCAAGGGTTTCTGTTTGAGATGTCGACTGAGCATATAAATTATTTTCACATATGATTAATAGAGGAAGATTCCATTTTGAAACAATATTCATGCTCTCGTATAGAGCTCCTTCACCAAGTGTACCATCTCCAATATAAACTACAGATACACCATTGGTTTTGTTCAAAAGCTGACTGTAGGCTAGTCCAGCAGCAACTGGGACTATTCCACCTTGAATACCATTACTAAAATAATTATCTTGACATAAGTGCTGACTTCCACCTTTACCACCTGAAACACCATTAGATTTTCCCATTACTTCTCCAATTAATCCATCAACGTTTCTAGTGTATGATAAAAAATGTCCGTGACCCCTATGATTTGAAAAGATAAAATCTTGTTTTTTTAATAATCTTGAGACAGCAACTCCAATAAACTCTTGTCCTATACAAGTATGAACTGTTCCATACAATCTACCTTCAGAAAATAACTTTAATAGTGCTTCTTCCGTTTTTCTAATTTCAAATGCTACCTTTACTTCAGGAATATAATTTTTTATAATGTTTTTGTATTTATTCATTTTTTGTAATGAATTTTAAGATTTTTTTAAAAATCAATTTAATTTTAAAAGTAATAACAAATTTAAAAACTTAATTTTATTATTTTTTAAAGAGAGGTGTTATTTGCTTTTCAAAATTGTTTTTTTAACAATCATTAAAAAGAAAGAAATGTCTGAAATAAACACTCTTTTTGCCATTCTTCTCGGTTCTGATAAAAATCTGTGAAACCATTGTAATCCATTATTTGACATCCATTCTGGGGCTCTTTTTTTGGTTTGAGCAAAAAAATCAAATTCTGCTCCTATAGATGCAATTAATTTAACATTCAATTTATTTTTATTTTTTTCAACCCATTTTTCTTGCTTTGGACAAGTTAAACCTACAAATAGTACATCAGGATTATAATTATTAATAGCATTTATAATGATATTATCATCTTCAACAGAAAATTCTTTTTTAAAAGGTGGTGAAAAAGTTTCAACTTTTATTTTGTCGTATAAGCTTTTTATTCTTTTTTTAATTCTATTAAG
>MDTG01396199.1_pt1 | contig 17391 bp, 17 predicted proteins | sample 811421 | NCBI WGS metagenome assembly MDTG01 (sample SAMN05326645, study PRJNA326480) | marine metagenome | isolation source: seawater | place: Pacific Ocean: South East | collected 2011
ATCCCTTGAAATCCACCCAGCTAAACTTAAAAAAACCTATAGAACAGATTTGCTCACCAAATATTTCGATGAGCAAATCTTCTGCTTTTGGACCTTGTATTGCCAAAGGGAACACGTCTGGCTCAGAAACTCCAACTTGAAAATTACGACCAATTGCTATGCCTTTTGCGTAAAGAATTACATCGCTATCTGCCACAGAAAGCCAAAACTTATCTTCGGCCAGTTTCAGGAGAACAGGATCATTAATCAAACCAGCCTTATCATCAATAATCGGTATATAAAGGCAATCACCGATTTTTGCCCTTGAAATATCACGAGGGGTCATCAATTGCACAAGGTCAGTTGCGTCCGGTCCGTAAATTAGAACCTGCCTTTGGCAGGAAACATCCCAAATTTGCACATGTTTTCGCAAGTGCCAATAATCTTCTTCCACTGACCGCTTAAAGGCTTTAGGCAAAAGCATATGATTCACAACGGAAAATCCAGTAACGCCTGCCGCTTCCACCCTGTCAGTATAAGGTGTACGCCGAATACGGCGCGACATGTTTAAGCCTTCTACCATGGAAGTTTAACCTGACAGCCAGACAGAATACGACTTTGGATTCAAAATTACAGGTATATGGTAGTGCCCCTCTGAGTCAGGCATGCAAAAGCGTACGACAATTTGTTCATTGATGTTACTCCTTTCAGTATCAGCCAATCTAGATTCCCAATAAATACCAGTAAAAAACACCAAGTCATATAACTTCAAAGGATTAATATCCTTCGGAGAAATTGTTTGAGATAGACGGCCACCAACGTCCATCTGGGTATCGAAGATCGGTTCATCTTTATTTTCCACTTCCATAAGCTGCACCCGGATATGGCAGGCATGAGTCCCATCGACCCCATTTAATGTATGAGATGTAATCAATGCCATTATTCAATCGATGCCTTATCGCGTTTATCCGAGGTCGCAGCCACAATAGGGCTAATTACACCACGGCATTTTACATTGACGCAAGCGGTCTTTCCACTCTCAATTGCTCGTTTCAGCGCAGGTTTTAGTTCATCTCTTGTAAAAACTAACTCCCCATGACCACCGAGACCCTCAAACATTGAGTGAAATGGAATATCACGGAAGTCTGTAGCGAAATGCTTTCCAGATGAAAACAATCGCTCTTGTTGCTGGCTAATGCAGTCTAAACCTCCATTGTTATCGATAACAACCGTAATTGGTAATTTTTCTTGAAACGCCGCCTCTATAGATAGCCCACCAGATAAAAAGGCACCATCTCCCGAAATTAAGACCACATTCCGTTCAGGGTGGGCTGCTTTTGCTGAAATCGCAAAACTCACTCCAACCCCTAATAGGCTGTAATTGCCTGGATGAAGAATTCCACCTAGCTTTTTTCCACGCCAGCCCATCATATTGACCGCAATTTCAGACCAAAAATGCGTATTGCCTCCATCAAAGATGAGCCAATCGCCTTTTCCCATCTGATCCTGCACATCAAGCGACAATTGAAGAGGATGCATTTGTCGTCTTAATGCATCATCTTTTTTTGCTTCATCGTATGCATGATCAAACCACTCTTGAGCCCATATTGCTCTACGCTCTTTCTGAAGGTTAAACCAAGTCTCCCAAGACATTTTTACATCTTCGAGTGCAGCCAAAAAGGCACCTGGATCAGCGAGAAGAATATAATCCGCAGCTCTATTATATTCTAGTTCTTCGTGGCTTCCATTGATGCAGACCAGTTTGACCCTTTCAGGGAAAAAAGGTGGATTTCCAAAATTCATTTGGTTATCAAGTCGGCCCCCAATCATTAAAACCACATCAGCTTCCTGGATCGCGTTCTTGGACGGATGGTACTGATGAAAATCAGCCAAACCCATGTAAGATTCGCAGTCTCCACTCAAAACTTTTTGATGATAAGGCACGTTAAAAACCGGAATTTTCAATGCAAGAGAAGTTTTTTCTAATTGCTCCTCTGCACCGGACCACCATACTCCATGCCCCGCAATAATAATGGGTCGTTCTGCATTTCTCAGGTTGTCCAGTATGATCGCCAAAGCGGTCGGATCGGGCCATGCTTTTGGAACTCTTTTGGCGGAACGGTCAAATGGTCGTTCCATGCGACCAGCATCTTCTGCAAAAGAAGAAAACATCAGATCAACCGGCAGACTAATGTGAACAGGCCCAGGATATCCAGTAGTTGCAGCGGTCCAAGCTCGATCTACAAATTCGCTTATTCGTTCCCCATCGGTAATTTGAGCTGAATATTTTACTAAAGGAGCAGCAATTGCAACATCGTCAATTTCTTTAAACCCGCCAGCACCCTGCCGTTTCAAAGTTGAAGACCCTGTTACAAATATAACCGGACAGCGCTCTCCGCCAGCTTCAAGCATCGCTGGAACGGCATTGGCAAAGCCTTCTGGGCCCACAAGGCATACAGAAGGCTTCCTAGTAACCCGCGTATGACCATCAGCAAGATGACCGGCGATCTGCTCGTGCGGGCAGTTAACAACCGGCATCTGTAATTTCATGAATCCTTCCAGTGCGGGATTGCAAAAGCCACCTGCAAGCGTAAAAGCGTGCTCCACTCCTTTTTCCTTTAAGGCTCGAGCCAGAAGTTCTCCTCCTCGTATTTTTTCAGATTTTCTTGTCATACGCTTCACCTTCAACGCGCTAATTTTGCTAGTGGGATATCTTGTAGCTTCATCGCACCACCATCTTTGCCAAAGCTTGCCATATTCTGCTGGCCGATTTCTTCAAGTGAACGCACACCTATTTGCGCCATAGCAACCGAAAGGTCAAAACTAAGTGCATTCCATAAGCTTTGGAGGCCCCTCTCACCTTCCGCTCCGACTGCGTATAGCCAAGGACGCCCGAGCATCACAAAGTTTGCTCCACAGACAAGTGCTTTTAAAATATCTTCGCCGCCCCTTACACCACTGTCCAAAATTAAAGGATAGGAAGACCCGAGTGCATCACGCAAATGCGGAAGTATTTCAATAGTGGCAGGGGCACTATCCAACTGACGTCCTCCATGATTTGACACCCAGATAGCATCTACGCCAATATTTTTTATACGCAGCGCATCTGAAATCGAAGAAACACCTTTCACAATCAAAGATCCTGTCCAAAGTTCTCTTAGCTCTTCCAAAAATTCCCAATTTGCTAAAGAACGGCTGGCGTAGCGGTCGAAATGCGCACCATCAGTGGAAAAATGTGCAGGCTTAGGTCGACCAGAAAAAAGCATTTTCAAGCTATATGCCGGATGCATTGCAAGATCATAGATTTGGCGAGGGCCTAGTCGGAAGTCTGCTTTAAAACCGCTCCTTAAATCTCTAATACGCCGACTTGGTTGTGGGACATCTACAGTTAGAACAAGTGTTTCGCACCCTGCTGCCTTAGCTCGCTCAGCAAGAGAAAAAGATTGTTTAATTGATGAGAGCACGTAAAGTTGAAACCAAACACGGTCAGGCGCCAACGTAAGTATTTCTTCGATTTCTGTTGAAGCGGCAGTCGACAAAACCAGGGGCATGTTGCGTAATTTTGCCATACCCGCTAGAAACTTATCTGCTCGTGGATGTATAGCGTTACACATACCCATTGGAGCGATGCCAAAGGGCACATCATAGCTTTGGTTTAAAAAAGTGGATCCGGTGCAGCGTTTTTCCACATTCTCAAGAACCCTAGGCTGTAATTTGATACGGTCGAAAGCTGCTATATTGTTTGCAACTCCAGTCTCACGGCCGGTCCCACCTTCTATAAAACCTGAAATAAGTTTTGGAAGCCGACGCAACGCCAAGGTTTGCGCGTCTTCACTACAATGAATATTTGATGACGAACTAAAAAGTTCCAACATATCGCCTGCATCTTAGATTCATTTCACTATACCATGCACGTGGGTAATTTTACTAATTTAAATTTTTTGGAACCAATACAAATTTTTGATGTATCAAAACTCAGTAACATATTAAAAGTACTTGTTAATAACATTGCGGACATAGGTTATGTTTACTTCTCTATCGTCCTCAACATACGTTTTGTATCTTCTAAATTCATCATCAGCTACTCGTTTTGCAAATTCTAAATTAGTTTCTTTAGTACTGCGTCTAATGTAGCCTTTTTACCTTTAAATTTCGCTCTGTAATGCCAAATGTCAGCATCAAGCTCGGGTCGCTTTTAAAGCATCAAACTACCGCTACCCATTATTAGTATATCAACTCTGTGTACATACTTGCTCATTATTAAAAACTGTAAGCTTCTATTGCACTAAATGTGCATTAGCGTAACACACGGACATTGAAAAATAAAGATAATTTACAGACGTGCATCAAACGTACGTCCATAAAAAAGGCATCTATAATTAACTAATTGCTTGATTTTATTTAATAATATATACTGGTAGTAATATAAAACGTCACCGCTTGGAAAATTGGAAGCTTCGACGAGCTTTGCGTTTACCGTACTTCTTTCTCTCCACCACCCGGCTATCGCGGGTCAGGAAGCCTGAAACTTTAAGTGCTGATCGAAAACTAGGATCATAAAGTTGTAGAGCTTTAGAAATGCCATGTTTTACAGCACCTGCTTGCCCGGAAAGTCCTCCCCCTTTTACGGTGGCGCTTACATCAAATTGATCTTCAGAACCTGTAACTTGAAACGGTTGACGGAGTATCATTTGAAGAACAGGCCGAGCAAAATATGTACTTAACTCCTTACCGTTCACAACAACCTTACCAGATCCAGGTTTAATCCATACGCGTGCAACGGCGTCTTTTCTTTTACCAGTGGCATAAGATCGACCAAGTTCGTCACGAACCGGTTCACGGGGTTTTGTGATTTCCATAGCAGGATGCGCTGCCTCTGCAACTGTTTCAAGATCACTCAATGATTTGATTTCCTCAGACATTATACTCCTACCCGTTTGTTTTTCGCATTCATTGACTTCACATCTAGCACCTGCGGAGACTGTGCATCGTGAGGATGCTGCTCACCGGCATAAACTCTCAGATTGGTCATTAGCTTACGGCTCAAACGATTTGTGGGAAGCATGCGTTTCACCGCCAAAGTCAAAACACGCTCTGGGTATTTTCCCGTGAGCATTTGATCTTTAGTACGCGATTTAATTCCGCCAGGGTAACCGGTGTGCCAATAATAGTTTTCTTCACGCTTCCTGCCTGTTAGCTGCACTTTCTCAGCATTCACAATAATTACGTTATCGCCGCAATCCATATGAGGAGTGTAAGAGGCTTTATGTTTTCCTCGCAAACGCATTGCAACGATAGAAGCTAGCCGTCCCAAAACAACACCCTCCGCATCGATCAGGATCCACTTCTTTTCAATGTCCGCAGGTGTCGCAGAAAAGGTCTTCATCTTTGTTTTGTCCCTTTGTTTTTCGTAACGCCTGAACAGAGCGAACTACAATTGAGTTGTGAGGTATATATATCATAGAAATTGCGGGTCAACGCAAAAAATATAAAAATATCTTATATTTTTCATAGGTTTAGAAAATAGGTATTAAAATACCCAAACAACTGAAGTCGCAAAAAGCACCAAAAATGAAATTTAAAGCACTTCAAACAAACCTGCTGCCCCCATGCCTCCCCCAACACACATCGTGCAGATCACGTACTTAGCGCCTCTACGTTTCCCTTCAATCAATGCATGACCGACCATTCGCGCACCGGACATGCCGTAGGGATGCCCGATAGAAATAGCACCTCCATCGACATTTAAAAGTTCATTCGGAATCCTAAGTTTATCTCGACAGTATAAAACCTGAACAGCGAAAGCTTCGTTTAGTTCCCAAAGATCGATATCATCCATCCGAAGACCATGCGCTTCCAGAAGTTTTGGTACAGCAAAAATGGGCCCTAATCCCATTTCGTCTGGCTCACAGCCGGTGGCCATAACACCCACATATCGTCCTAATGGTTCTAGGCCCCGTTTTTCAGCAAGTTTCTCCTCCATGACCACGCTGACTGAAGCCCCATCTGACAACTGACTGGCATTTCCAGCCGTTATGTAGCGGCCCGATTTGATCTGTATACCATCCTTAAATACTGGTTGAAGTCCATTTAATCCCTCAAGCGTTGTACTTGGCCGATTACCTTCATCTTTCGTGAGCGTTACTTCATGTTCCGAAATACTGCCGCTTTCTTTATCTTTAAACTTCATGACAGTCGAAATCGGTACAATCTCGCCATCGAAACGCCCCTCTTCTTGAGCAGCATGTGTTCGCTGTTGAGACTGTAGCGCGTATTCGTCCTGAACCTCCCGGCTTACATTATAACGGGCTGCAACTGTTTCAGCAGTTTCCAGCATGGACATATAAATCTCTGGCTTTCGTGCAGACAAAAAAGGGTCGCTTCCCATCCGCATCTCTTGTGTCTGAACAAACGAAATGCTCTCAACACCACCGCCAATGGCTAAATCAATTCCATCTGTGATTACTTGCTTTGCTGCTATTGCAATCGCCATCATACCGCTAGCACATTGCCGATCGACGGACATACCCGCAACGCTTACAGGGAGGCCTGCCCTTATAGCCGCTTGACGCCCAATATTACCTCCTTGGTGACCTTGCTGTAATGCGGCACCTATTATACAATCACTGACTTCCAATGGATCAACACCAGCGCGCGAAATTGCATGTTTAATTGCGTGAGCCGTGAGCGCTTGAGGTGTCGTTGAATTAAATGCCCCACGAAAAGCTTTTCCAATGGGAGTTCGAGCAGTTGATACTATTACGGCGTTTCTCATCTTAAAGCCCTTTTTGCAGCAATGGCGCTATCTAAAGTTGACGAAAATTCTCATGATTAGATAGTTACGCTAAACACTTTAGCGTAACAATGTCACCTCACATTTTGATTGACAAGCTTTGTGTCCATGACATCACATAAGACGAAACGTTCTTTAGTTTAATATGAGAAAAATTATGAAAGCGTTGCTCAGTACTTACCCCGGCGGGCCAGACTCTTTAATCTTTAAAGAGATTGAAACACCACATCCCAAAAGTGGCGAAGTTCTTATAAAAGTAAAAGCCGCGGGAGTAAATTTTCCTGACACGTTAATCATCAGGGATCTTTACCAGATCAAACCCCAACGTCCGTTTGCACCCGGTGGCGAAATCTCGGGCGTAATTGCGGCTATTGGTGCGGACGTGAATAATTTTTCGGAAGGCGACCGGGTCGTGGCTACTCCAGGGTTTGGTGGCTTTGCAACACATATTTTGGTACCCGTCTCCAAGATAACAAAAATACCAGATTCAATGCCATTTGAAGATGCTGCCTGTTTTATATTCACGTACGCTACATCGCATTATGCTCTACGCGACCGTGCACAACTTGAAACTGGTGAAACATTGTTAATTACTGGTGCTGCGGGTGGTGTTGGAGTTGCGGCAATTGAGATTGGTAAAGCTATTGGTGCAAAGGTGATTGCGGCGGTATCCTCCTCAAAAAAAGCAGATTTCTGCAAAGAAATTGGGGCAGATGAGACGATTATATATCCAAGAAATATGGATCAAGATGCACAAAAAACTCTATCAGGAGAAGTGAAGAAAATTGTTGGCACCTCGGGCGTTGATGTGGTTTACGATGCCGTTGGCGGCGATTACTCTGAGCCTTTTCTAAGGGCCATAGCTTGGAACGGGCGTTTCCTGGTGGTCGGTTTTCCAGCAGGTATTCCGAAAATTCCTCTAAATCTCACTCTGCTCAAAAGTTGCCAGATTGTCGGTGTTTTTTGGGGTTCATTTACAACTCGTTATCCTGCGCAACATCAAAAATATCTCGCTGAATTATTTGAGCTTTATAAAGATGGTCGGATTCAGCCACGAGTTACAAAAAGTTTTGACCTAAAAGACGCCGCTAAGGCACTTAATTACATATCCGAACGAAAAGCGCTTGGTAAAACTGTAATAACTTTTGAGTAATCTAAATGACATGTTTCATTAAAGGCACGCACAATAATCCGATCCGCATTGATAACAATTCTGCGCATGGACTCACTAGTCAAACCCAGAAAGGCGAAAAGTCTCGTGCGCCTATCGCGATGGGCATAGCTGCTGCTATGACAGCTCCATGTACGAAAACAGCAACAAGCTGATCAGGATGCGGCTGTGCGATTTAAAGCAAACCAGCTTTTACCCAAATCATAACTCGTTGAATGGTCGAAGCACCAGGAATTGCACCTCATTATTGGCGCTCAAGCGACTTCAACAAAATAGGAACGCTTTCCACAATTTTTTTACTATCAAGACAGCTATCCCAATTACCAAGCTAGATTTCTCGAAGATCAGCCTCCTCCTTCGGCCTTATACCAAGCACTCCAGCCAAAGGTATTCACAGCTGGTGTGTCCTTTGAAGAGCAGTCACATCGATCGAGCCGATAGCCATGAATTTCATACTCTTTACGATAGCTTTGGCTTGGGATCATCAGCTTGGATGCAATTCATGATCTCCATGTGCATCCTTCATTGGGAACGAAACACTCCCGACGGCTGCGGCCTTCTCTCCGTGCCTCATCAACAAGGGGTCTGTAAATCCTTTGGGCAAGGGAATACGCTGACGATCTACGGTAAGCAAGTTGTAACCCTCCTAGCTTTATCAGGAAAAATTATCCAAAATTTATAATGTTTCGAAAGCTCGTCTGAAAATAACTAATGTAGGAGACATAAATGGAGATTGAGGTCCTAAGAACAGAGGATAGATTCTTTGAAAATTTGCCAAATTGGCCCTACAGCCCCAAATATTTTACTGACCTCGAAGGCTACCATAACCTGCGCGTTCATTACATAGACGAAGGCCCGCAAAACGCAAAGAATGTTTTTCTTTGCCTTCATGGTCAACCAACTTGGTCCTATCTGTATCGTAAAATGATACCTATATTTTTGAAATCTGGCGCACGGGTCGTCGCACCAGATTGGTTAGGTTTCGGGCGCTCCGATAAGCCTGTGCACGACAAGACATATACTTTCCATTTTCATAGAAACATGGCGCTTTCATTTTTGCGCCGTCTGGATTTAAAAAATATTAATCTGGTGGTTCAAGATTGGGGTGGATTACTTGGCCTTACTCTTCCCATTGTAGCACCTCAAAGATTCAAACGATTGCTCGTAATGAATACTACCCTTGCCGTGGGTCGCAGCGCTGGAAAGGGTTTTAATGATTGGCGTGCATATAGTAACGCAAATCCAGATATGGATATTGCAGGCCTTATGAAGCGCACAACACCAATGCTTAGCGATGCAGAGGCACAGGCCTATGCCGCACCTTTTCCGCATGTAACTTACAAAGCGGGTGTGCGCCGCTTTCCACAAATAGTGATGACGGAACCGAGCATGGAGGGGGTAAATGTTTCGAAAAAATCTATTCAATATTTACAGGATGAATGGTGCGGAGAAAGCTTTATGGCAATAGGAATGAAAGACCCAGTACTTGGGCCCAAGGTTATGGAATTCCTGCGAACCAAAATTAAAGGCTGTCCCAATGCAATGGAAATCGCAGACGGAGGTCATTTTGTTCAGGAATGGGGAGAAAAAGTTGCTCAAGCTGCCCTCAACCATTGGGGCCTGTTTTCATCAACCTAAATTCAAAGGGAAAAAGTACGAATGACTGATAATGTAGATGCCGTTGCGCAAAATTACATAAAAGAAGAAAAGTATAGCGGGATTGAGTGGCGTATTGAAAGCAACGGTAAATCCCTATCGGAAGGTCAAGTTGGCTACGCAAATTTCGCAAATAAATCCCCAATCCCCGAAAAAGCTCTTTATCGAATATATTCGATGACCAAATCAATCGTATCGGTATTAGCAATGATGCTGATTGAAAGAGGAAAGCTTCACCTCTATGATCCCATATCTGCCTACGACATGCGTTTTAAGCATATGATGGTTTTACATACAAACGGTGTAATGGAACCAGCAAATGCACTCATCACGATAGAACACTTACTCACACACCGAGCGGGATTTTCTTATGAAATCCTACTTGGCTGTCAAATTGGTCCATATTATAGAGAGGCTCGATTACTCGAGGATGGTGAGCGTGATCTGGACGATGTAATGGGAACATTAGCTGAATTGCCAATTGCTTTTCATCCTGGAACTGATTGGCGCTACAGCGTAGCAACGGACGTACTCGCCCATGTCATAGAAAGAGCTACCGGAGAGCGAATTGATACTCTTCTTCAAAAGCACATATTTGATCCTCTTGGAATGACCGAGACGGGCTATTGTCTAGATAAAGATCAGTTACCTCGATTAATGAGCCTTTATGGTAACCAGGTTTTGGGTACGCTTCCGGTCTTCAAACGGCCAGCTCATGCCTTGAACGAGCAAAATGTAACCTCCAGCTATCCTACACAATCTCCTATCTTCCGCCGTGGTGGCCATGGGCTGTATTCAACAGTGGATGATTTCAGCAAATTTGCTCGCATGCTCTTGAACGGTCGAAATATTTATGGAGAGCGTCTTTTGTCAACACCTACGCTCAATATGATGCATGCTAACCGGTTAACAAAAGATCATCCGACACTGCGGATTGGTGATATTCCACTACCAGGTTATGGGTGGAATCTGACGGGCCGCGTAATGACCGATGTGGGCAAAGCACTATTGCCGAACGCGGTTGAAAATGAATTTGGCTGGGCCGGCGCGGCTGGAACCTTTTTCTGGGTAGACCCGGCGAAAGAAATTACAGGGGTGATAATGACCCAGTTTATACGCAGCAATTATTTATTGACAGAGGATATGTGGACTGCATTTTACTCATCTTTATAAATACCATTAATTTTTTTTTCAGTAAGTAGAGATTAGTACCTTAAGTGAAATCAGGCGCACAACTAATACAAGTCGTACTTTTTTATTTACCAGGTCAAAATTGATTTATGTAGTTAAAATTACAGAATTTCTAATTTCTTTTCTGATCTTAAAGACATTTTTACGATCTTTTGAAACAGCCCACTTTATTTAATAATACTGCCCATGGCCCAAACCGCAAAGGAGTGTTACTTAACTAAAATGAAAAATAATATGCAAAATAGAGAGAAACTCTCCGCTTTAATTTTGGTTAGCCTTTCTCTTATCGGTGCGTTGAGCACCTGGTTCTCAGCAACTGTTATCCTCCCCGAGTTGTCAATTATTGCAGATTTGAACGATGTAGAGAAAGTATGGCTTACTAATGGTGTACAACTAGGCTTTGTTATTGGTGCACTGATAATTGCTTTTTTTAATATTTCAGACATATTCATCCTAACAAATCTCATAGCCTTTTGCTGTGTGATAGCTGCATGTGCAAATTTATTGTTACTGTTTAGCAGCAATGGCGATCAGATAATTATTTTGCGAATTTTGACCGGTGCTGCACTTGCCGGTGTTTATCCTCCATCCGTAAAGTTGATCGCAACTTGGTTTAAAACTGGACGAGGAATTGCGATGGGGACAATTATAGGGGCTCTAACAATTGGATCGGCCTTTCCTCATCTTTTAAGAGCGCTCGCGGCAGAAACAGAATGGGAGCCAGTGATTTGGGGTAGTTCTGCGGCAACGTTTTTTGCTGGTATTGTTTTTGCATTTTTGGTTAGAGAAGGTCCTTTTGCGTTTGCACGTACCAAATTTGATCCTACACAGATATTTCAAGTTGTTCGGAATAGAGCTCTCGCACTCGTAAACATTGGATATCTAGGCCATATGTGGGAACTATACGCTATGTGGGCATGGTTCCTCACCTTTGCCCGTCTATCATCCCATAAATTTGAGACTTTTCCACTAAATTCACCCGAATATCTCAGTTTTACCGTTGTGTCTGCTGGAGGCTTGGGCTGTATCGTTGCAGGGTATTTATCTGACATCTATGGTCGATGCTTAACCACGGCAGGACTAATGTTGACCTCTGGCTTATGTGCATTTTTTATCGGTTTTAGCGTTGACCTCTCTGCTTTTATTTTCACATTAATCGCCATAATCTGGGGAGCAACAATCATAGCGGATAGCGGTCAATTTTCAGCAGCTGTCACCGAGTTGTCAGATCAAAAGCTTGTGGGTACTGCCCTGACCTTTCAGATGGCGATTGGGTTTGGAATCACAATATTAGCCGTTTGGTTGGTCCCAACGGTAGCAAAAAATCTTGACAACTTTCAATGGGCATTTCTCATTTTGGTGCCTGGGCCCTTTATTGGAGCGCTCGCTATGCTAACGCTAAGGCGGAAACCCGAAGCATTGCTACTGGCAAGCGGGAAACGTTAATCACAGAAAGGTTCATAGGAACGCAACGTGGCAGTGAACTCGATCCTCATAACCGGAGGCAACGGAAACCTTGGTCATTCTGTCGCCGATCAATTTGAAAAATTTGGAATTGAAGTAATTTCATACGATATAGTAGCTCCCCCAAAACCCCTTCCCGATCGCAAAATAATTTTTGGTGACATCCGTGATGTAGAAAAGTTGCGGAGTGTCTTTAAATATGAAAAACCGGACGCTATTGTTCATCTTGCCGGCCTACTTTCGGGCAGTTCTGAAACTAATCCTATAAACGCCTGGGAAGTCAACGCGACAGCCTCAGTGCATTTGATGAAGATTTCTGAGGAGAATGGAGTGGGACCATTTGTTTTTTCAAGTACAATTGCATCTTATGGATCCAGTTTTCCTCAAAACCTTCCCGAAAACACGAAACAATGGCCTGAAAATATCTACGGAGCTACGAAAGTAGCAGTAGAACGAATTGGACATTGGATGAAAATCAAATATGGCTTTGATTTTAGGTGCCTGCGCTTTCCAATGGTGATTTCCCCTTTTGCTCCGCTTGGCGCTGTGACCGCTTATCCCGGTCATGCGTGTCTTGCCGCCAAAGCTGGGAAACAATTCACTTTTCCAGTAAGAGCCGACACCGGTATGTCCACACTTTACCTAATGGACGTAATCCGTAGTATTTTTGAATTTACGCTTTGTGATCAGATTAAGATCAAACAACCTGCATACAACTTACACGGATTTCACTTTAACGCTGGTATGCTTGCAGCCGAATTAAAGACCCGTTTTCCAAATGCCAAGTTTAACTTTGATCCCCAGGAACCAGTTGACAGTTTGATCAGGAATTGGCCTGATCATATCCAAGATTTACACGCTAGAAATGATTGGGGTTGGGCAAATCAATATGACTTTAAGGACACGCTTGACGCTCTATTGAGGGCGAGCAATTAGATCCAGGGAGAAGGACTATGACACCAGATGAGATATTAAAGCACCCTGCACGTGTATTGACTCAAACACAACGAGAGGCCTATTTCGAAAAAGGCTTTGTAAGAGTGCAAGAATTTATTCCAATCGCTGTTCTAAAAGAGTTGCAAAAAAAGACACATAGCTTCGTTCAAAAAAGCAAAAATATCACCAAAAGTGATGATCGCTTTGACATTGGTTCAGGCCATTCCGCCGAAACTCCCGTCTTACGAAGATTAAAATCACCAGATACGGCCAGTGTGGTATATTGGAATTTTTCAACAGGCCTAATGGCGGATGTGGCCGCTGACCTTGTCGGACCAAATGTAACCTTCCACCATTCTAAGCTTAATTTTAAATGGTTTGATGCCTCCGATACGGTTAAGTGGCATCAAGATATACAGTTTTTTCCACATACAAATTATAATGTACTGACAATTGGGTGTTATCTGAGTGATACAACTATGGCTAACGGCCCGCTTGCCGCTATGCCGGGATCTCACAATAATGAACTATATAATCAATATGATAGCCATGGGAATTGGACCGGTATGCTATCCGACTCAGATGCGGAGGCATTGGACCTGAATTCTGTAGAATATCTAACAGGTAAAGCCGGTTCAATTACCGTCCACAATGCTCGAACGTTACACTATTCACCCTCCTCTAAAAGCCCGACACCACGTCCACTTCTATTGAATTGCTATACATCAGCTGACGCCAAGCCTTATACACCTCATCCAACACCAACAGTAAACTCTTACAAATTAGTCAGAGGTGAACCTGTTATGTGGGCTCATCATGATCCACGTCCATGTCAAATTCCACCAGATTGGTCAGGTGGGTATACATCAATTTATGCCGCTCAAGCCGGTGAAGACAAAAAAACTTCGATGATGTGAAGGATCACAAATCTTTTATATACTAACTAACCAGAGAGAAATGTTATGAGTGAGCGCACAGAACGGCCCAGACGAAGTTTTATTTTCACTCCAGGTTTAAAGCCTGAGATGTTTCCCAAAGCTTTGGCATCCGGTGCCGATATGGTGTGCGTTGAACTTGAAGATGGTATCGCACCCAAGGATAAAGAAACAGCGCGCCAACGAGCTCTAGCACTCTTCGAAGTTCCTCAAGCTTATGATGGAGTGGAACGCATCGTGCGCATTAATTCCATCCGAGAAGCCTATGGGATCGCAGACCTTCAAGCAATCTTAGCAACAAACACACCGCCACCAGCAATCATGATGCCCAAAGTACGTACAGCCGATGAAGTGCATATGGTTGATCAACTACTTAGCGAACGTGGACATAATACAAGGCTTCACGTTATTATTGAGACCAATGCTGGCCTAGAATCAGCGTACGAGATTGCGCATGCATCCCAACGAATGGAAGCCCTATTCTTTGGAGGTGTGGATATGGCGGCTGAATTACGTTGCAAAAATGCATGGGAACCTTTGCTCTACGCGCGATCTCGATTGGTACATGCGGCAGCTAGTGCTGGGCTTGACTCAGTTGATGTTCCTTACCTTGACCTAGAGGATCACGATGGAATGGTCTCAGACGCGCTAAAGGCCAAAGATCTTGGCTTTTCTGGTAAAGGATCTATTCATCCGAAACAAATACCTGCTCTCAACGAAGTTTTCACTCCAACTAATGCAGAGATTACTCGAGCAAGACGGATCACTAAAACCTTTGAAGATGCAAATACAGGCCTTGTGGTAATCGATGGCAAGTTAATAGAAAAGCCAGTTTTACGTGACATGTACCGAATCGTAGCCATTGCGGATCGTATGGGCCTATAAAATTTTCTGTTTAGGCGCTCGAAAACGTAACGTTAGGAAAAACTTGAAATTTGCACTTTAAAAGCCGAAGCAACTCTGGCCGCTATTTTTGCAAGGTCCGAACCAATTAATTGTCGGCGCTCTGAAGTGAAACGCCTGACTGGCCCAGTCACACCAATACTGAACGATGCCCCAATTTTACCGAACAGTATGGGAGCAGCCACCGAAGAAACGCCAATCTCTATCTCTTCTACGCATTCTGCGAATCCCAACTTACGGATAGACGCAAATTCTGACCGAAGCGTAAAAGGGTCCAATTTTGTATTTGGCGTATATGATTTCAAAGGAGTCTCAAAAATTTTTTCTTGGAAATCTTTGTCTGCGTGAGCCGCTATTGCTTTCGAACAAGAGCAAGCATGTAGCGGACGAAATCCAAGCCCTGGATGAATGAAGGAACGATTTTCATCTCTGGGTGTAGCAACGTGTATTATTTCAACACCTTTGCTCCGAAAACGTGACAGAAAAACAGCTTCACCAAAATGATCAGCGGCTTCTTTTAAAGCGGGAAGTACCGACTCAGTGACGCTAGTGTCGCTTTGACCCATTAGGCCCAGACGAGTCATGCGTTCGCTAATAAGATATTTCCCGGTCTCAGGCTCATCAAGAAAACGGTGGGTACACATCGAGTGAATAAGCCTGTAACAAGTCGGACGTGGAAGACCCGTAATTTCAATCACTTCTGACGTGGCAACGGGCCGACCAGCTGCAGCAACAGCCTCCATGACAGACATAATACGGTCTAAGTGCATAGCTTTCTCACTTTACAGACATTTATCTCATGTAATAAGATAACCATTGAAAGTCAATTAATGCGAGTCGTTGGGAGAACTAGATATGGAATGCTGTGGACCGGGATACGCTTCTCCTGCAGAGGCCATGAAGGCTCCAAAAGAAAAACTGCTTTATACGATAGCAATATACACAGGCACCGGCATTCAGAAACCTGATTATCTTGCTACCATAGATAATGACCCAGATAGCCCAACTTATTCACAAGTTATTTCCCGGCTTGAGATGCCAGGGATTGGAGATGAGCTACATCATATGGGATGGAACGCTTGCTCTTCCTGTAATGATGACGCAAGCATGCAGCGAAAATATCTCATAGTTCCCGGAGTCCGCTCGTCCACCTTGCACATTGTTGATTGTGCGACTGACCCTCAAAATCCCACTCTTTTTAAAGTAATCGAAGGGTCTGATATAAAAACCAAAACCAACCTCTCTGCACCTCACACAGTGCACTGCCTTGGATCAGAAATTATTATTTCCATGCTTGGAGACGCACAAGGCAATGCCCCCGGTGGATACCTTCACCTTGATAAAAATTTCGAAATTTTGGGGCGCTGGGAAAATTCAATGGGCGAAATTAAATTTGGTTATGATTTCTGGTATCAACCGCGTCACAATATTATGGTAAGCTCTGAATGGGCCGCTCCAAATACATTTATGCCGGGTTTTGATCTAGAAGAAGTCGGTCACTTAAAATACGGACGCGAGATTCACTTTTGGGATTTTAAAGAGAAAATACCCAAACAGACTATGTATCTAGGAGAAGATGGGCTTATTCCACTTGAAGTGCGTTTTCATCACGATCCTGATAGTAGTCATGGTTTTGTTGGAGCGGCGCTTAGCGCTAATATAATTCATTGGTGGAAAGATAAGAATAATGAATGGCAGTGGGAAAAAATCATTGACGTTGATAATGAACCGCATCCTGAATGGCCCATTCCTGTGCCCGGCGTAATATCAGTAATACTTCTGTCTATAGATGACAAATTTCTGTATTTTTGCAATTGGTTACACGGCGATATTCGCCAATATGATATTACAGACCCACATAACCCAAAATTCACGGGTCAAGTCTGGGTGGGCGGACTATTAGGCAAGGCTCCAGAAGTCAATGGCGTCAAAATCACCGGAGGGCCTCAGATGATCCAATTGAGCCTTGATGGTCAACGCCTTTATGTGACAACGAGCCTTTTTAGCACATGGGATAATCAATTTTATCCCGAAATACGCACGAATGGCGGCGTAATGCTGCAAGTCGATTGTGATACAGAAAATGGCGGCATGAAAATTAATGAAAACTTTCTGGTCAATTTTGGCGAAGAGCCAAACGGCCCAAGCCGTTGCCATGAAACCCGCTATCCTGGTGGCGATTGCACGAGTGATATTTGGATATGAATACCGCTATAATCACGATATCAAATCGCGATAACGCTCGCTATCATGTCGACTCTCGAAAACCTCTGCTAGACAGCCTGAGAGCCCAAGGTTTGGATTTACCATACGGATGCAAATATGGCGGATGTATTACCTGCGCTGCTAAACTTATCCTTGGA
>MDTG01081165.1_pt1 | contig 17388 bp, 13 predicted proteins | sample 811421 | NCBI WGS metagenome assembly MDTG01 (sample SAMN05326645, study PRJNA326480) | marine metagenome | isolation source: seawater | place: Pacific Ocean: South East | collected 2011
ACATAGGCTTTTAATGGATATTGTTCGCCTCGCTGAAGAGATGAATGTCGAATTTGCCTTCCCTACTCAAACTCTTCACTTATTTAACGAACAAAAAAATTCTTTAGAAGAAATCAAGCATTCTCCTAAGGATTTAACAACCCAATCGATGGAAAAATTAAAGGCCAAGACTTTTGATAGAATAATTTAATTACTTCAAAAATCGTTTTTTGTTTTTTAGGTTTTTACTCTTAAGAGATGGAAGTCCTCTTTTGTTAATTCTTTTACTTGCCCTTTTTCCAATAAGCCTTCTAAGCCCTACTCTCATATATGTCTTTGAGATTTTTTGAAAGATCGTATCGTTTTCATCAGGTTTGTAGCTTAGTTTTCTTTTTTTAATATTTTTAAGTAATCTTGAAACTTCTTCATTAGGGGGAGTATCATCTGATCCACTTCCACCAGAATAACTACCCTCATAATCGTCTTCGTCATCATAATCATCATCATCAGATTCCATCTCGAAAGACTTTTTAACCTTAGCATCTGGCTTCTTATTAGAAGGAATAAGTGAGGTATCTATGGAAGCAAATACAGGGGCATTATATTTTGATTCTTCTAATGTGCTTATTCTTAAAGCAGGTTTTTTATATGAAGCAATTTTTTGAGAAAAAATCTTTAAAAACGGTGTTCTCTTTTTTAGATCTTTTTTAATCTCTTTTCTTATTGAATTAAGTTTTGCATTAGTAGAAAATTTACTTGAATTGACATTAGAGGTACCTGAGTTTCCACTAGTTCCAGAAGTGCTTGTTTGAGTGCCTGCCTCAGTCTGACTTCCAACGTCCACTGAATTTATAAAGCCTTTGTTCTCAAAGGCACCTTTCGAGTTATTACCTGTTGTTAATTTATTCGTGCTCTTTTCTTTTTCAGCGAGGCTTTTATTTTCACCTGGTATTATGTCTCTGCTATCCCCGGCATCACCTAAGGATCCTGTGCCAGGACTTCCAGGAGTACCAGGAGAACTTGGATCACTAGGGTCGTTACCAATCACACGGCCTTCATTATTTGGGCAACTTGGGAATTCTGAATTTTTATTACCCATTAGCGCCTCGTAATTATTTCTATTACGAATTTGAGTTCCTTTTTTTGAACCAAGAACGATTTTAAGTTCTTCTGCTTTACCATACATACATTGGGAAATCTTGCGATTTAAAACCTGATTATGATCATAAAAAGAAGATAACCAGTAGGAAGCATTTATTAAATCAACTATTCCATTGTACTCACCGTCATTATCCCGGTCGCGGTAAAATCTAAATGTTCCCTTTCCCGGGTCATGTAGATGCCAATGAAAATTAATGAAAAAATCTCTTACTATTCGAGCACTTAATTTAAGAAACCTTTCTCTTTTTTCCTCAGCAGTCATTGATTGAAATACTTGCTCTTTGAAATCGAGATAATCTAAAGTTCCACCCTCAGCTTTATCTAGGAAATACGCCTCTTCCACATTTATACTTCCTGGAATAAATGGCCTTTCAGCACCGATACAATGAGTGTCCATTTCGTGGGGTAAATTGGCGAATTCCGACCAAACCCTTTCTATATTACTTAACAGCTGACCGGAGGTACGTGAGGGCACTTCGATGCCAATGTGCTCTCTTTTTGAGGCGGCCATCGCTTTTTCAATGAAAATTTTATTTAAGAATGTGTAGAGCTGATCAGTATTTTTTTGAATAAATGATGATCTTATAGACATGGGATAAATACCATCAACAAGTCCCCCACTTCCAGGATTACCATGTATATCAGGAACACCTGTATCAGAGTCTTTAATTATCCATCCCTCTTTAATACAATCTCCATCATTGATTCCATTACCACTTGTCAGTCTCTCCCATGAGCATCTCGCCCTCACCCATTGGCCATTATTTGGTTTTTTTCGCTTACACGAATTATTTTTTCCCACATGAGTCGTTCTGAATGGACATTTATTTTTACCCCCATGAGAATTAAAACTACCGTAATTACTTCCATTTTGAACGCGCTTTAGACTATTAATTTTTTTCCAAACACCCATTAATGTCGTGTTTTTCCAAGTATCTGAATCGCTATCTACAAGAACTCTTGAGTAAAAATCACTACTCGGACTTACCCATACTTTATAACCGCTTCCCGAGAGATTATTATCAGTACGGTTACCGGATATTCTTGCTTGCCCTTCATTTACCATTGAGGCAAAGGATAAATTTCCGCTTTGGGGATATAAAACAACATGTAAACCTGATATATCCATATACATTTTTGATCTTACGTAGCTTAATTTTGATAAACTATCGAACATATTACCCATCGCCGTGTACGCACCAACCCCTGTGGCCGCACCTTCTTCTTGAGATAAGTCAGTAAAATCTATTTTTGCTTGATCCATTATTTGATAAAAAGCATTATTTAATTCAGTCTCTTCTGTTCTAAGCCTACGGGCCGTAAGTTTTGCTCGATCATACATGCCAAAATGATCCCTGGACCCATCACTGTCAGCGTCACCCCATAGCCATTGAATCGCTTCAAAAAGCCTTTGATAATAGATAAACTTCATCTTTAATGCGTCACTGTCATTGAACCATTGACCTCCGACACATTGACCCTCTGGTATATTGTCAAAGGTGACTCCATTAACAAGGCATACGTTTGATGGAATGCTGTCACCAGTCCAAACATAATTTGCCTCACACTCCGTTTGTGAGCCCCAATGATCTGCACCAAGACAGTAGCTCTGGTTACCACTCACATAATCAAGTTTATATTGGCAAGTATCTTCATCAACGGTGACAACTTGCATTTCGGGTGGTTCCTCAAATGAAGTTGCATTTTTTTTACAAACTCCATTTATATTCATTAACCCAACACAACAATAATCATGCCGAGTTGCTAATGGATCTCCAAGTTGAGTACATTTTGGAACACATAATGCGTGAGGTAGACAAACTTTTCGATTTGGAACGGTTACATCTCCTTCAACTCTATCGATTACAGTTTGTGGAAGTTTTTCACAATAACCGGAACCACATTCAAATGAGTGATTACATGAAGGTAGATTTTCATTACTGTAATTTGTTTCCGTTGTTTTTACTTTACACTCAGCAGTGTAGAGACATTTATCAGTCCATTGCCCACAATTATCACCATTGTTATCTTCACAAAGTTTCTTTGGGGACTTATGTCCTGGATCGCAAGGATTTATTTGATAGCACCAGTTATTTTTTCGAATATACTTATTTTTTGTAAGATCGTATTTAAAGTTATTAGGATTTTTCACCCGTGTTGCTTGCGGATTACTTCCTACCCCCACAGGATTTGTCGCATTATAAAATGAAGAAAGTTCAGTGCAATTATACTCCTGCTTACAAACGCACATCCCTACAGCGCTACAAGTACTTCTATTTTTGTCATTACCGTTATCATCAGAAAAATGAAACATTTGCTTGGCAAACCGTTTTTTTCCCTTATGAAAACCGACTGCCTCCCGTTCTTTTTTTGTGTCGTAATCTAGCATAGAGTCCCAGAACCTACTAAGATTTACCCCCGTTCCACCTCCTTGATCCGGGTTACCAAAATTATTAAAATCTTTGTAAAAAAGACCAGGTGTATTAAAAAGAATATTACATCTGGCTCCCAAATTTTTTCCAGACCTTAAATTATATCGCTCTTTTAAATAAGAGTGTTCTGTCTGCACTCTAAAACCCGGGTATTCATAGAGTTCATTTCTTTCAGTGTCATCGTTTTTATTAAGAGACCATTTTAATATTTTCCAACCGTACAATGCCCGAATTGTTGTATCAGGATTACTATTAGAGCGGCCGGTAAATCGACTTGGTGAAATACAAACTCCAAGAGATACATTTTTATCAGAGTCTACAATATTATTATCGTTCGCCACTACACAACCACTCGCATGAGAACCATTAGGCGTAATGACATTAAGAAGAACGAACAAAGATAAAAAAAACCTCATAAAACTATATCCCCTTTCATGGAAAATATTACTGATTCAACCACTTCTTTTTACCGTTATACTTTTTTGCTTTGAGCGAAGGTAAGTTTTTAGACATTTTTTTCTTCTTTGGCTTAAGCAGCCTATTTACACCAGAGGTCATATAGCTTTTTGAAATAATAACAAATAAAGAATCTCCATCTTCTTTTTTATATTTATGAGCATTGGTCTGAGCTTCTTTTAACATATTTTTTAAAACTGGAGGAAGATCTTCTACATTTTCATTATCATCCTCGATGCTTAGGGATACCCCTGATGTATTTGATCCATTGTCATCCTCTTGAGCACTTCTTTTGGAAAAGTTAACTTCTTTTTTATTTTTATTTTTTATTTCTTTAAGGTTCTGTTTATTTTTTTCTTTTAAACTACTCTTTGAATCATCTAATTTTGGTAAACCTAAAGAGGCAAATTTAGGCGTTTGGTATCTAGCATTTTCAACTGATTTAAGCCGACTTGCGGGGTTGATAAAGTTACTAAGTTTTTGACCTAACTCCTTTAGAAAATTTGTTGGTTCTTTTTTCTTTTTAAGGGTCATTTTTCTAACCTCACCAATTTTTGCATTTGCCTTTAAACGACTGGCCCTTATATTTGCGGATGATGTTGAGGAGCCTGATCTTTGTCCACCCGACTCTTCAACATTAGCTTGGTTAATTCCAATTTGCCCTTTTTCGCTTAGTTGTATATTTGACTCTCCTCCAGAAAACTTTTTATCTTTTAATTTGGCTTGTCCAATTTCATTAGAAACACCTAAGTTTTCACCATTTAGAGCAATATTTGATGAACCTGCCCCAGCGCTCGAGTTCCCAGAACTACCACCAGCGCCCCCCGCACCTCTCTCTGGGCAATTAGGAAACTCAACACCAAGGTTTCCAACTACGTTTTGATATTGGGCACTACTTAGTTGATCACCCTCGCCTTGAAGGTTTGAGCTAAGACTTTCTGCTCTTGCTTTAAGGCATTCGCCAATTTTTTCATTCATTTCAGCATTTATTTTATGAAATTCTATTAACCATAATGCACCATTAATAAGTTCAATGACTCCATTGTACTCACCAATATTTTGCATGTCCTGATAAAATCGATACGTCTTTTTTGAAAAATCGTAGTCGTGGAAATGAAAGCGAACAAAAAAATCAAACAGAATCCTACTTCCAAACTCAAGAAACTTTTCTCTTTTTTCTTCCTCAGTGAAATTTCTATACTGGTCATAATATGAATCCATATTTAACCCTTGATTACCAAATGTATATTTTTCAATATAGTAAGCTTCCTCTAATGAAATCGAACCAGGAACAGTTGGCCTTATTGCCCCAATACAGGCAGTTTCCATTTCATAATTGTCAGAGGCATATTTGGACCAATCTCTTTTCATTCTTGCCTGAAGAACGCTGCTGCTTACAGAGCCTTTATTGGTTCCTGTTCTGAACCTTTTACTCCCCGCTGCGTTTGATTCAGAAAATAAGGCATTATTTATTTTAGAAAAAAAGTAATCTTTTTTAAGATCAATTATTGATGAGTTTAAAGAGTCAGGATAAATGGGATCAACTAAACCACCTGCACCAGGGGTACCATGATAACCACCGGCAGCGTCATCAAGTCGCCATCCTTCTTTTATACAGTCTCCATCATTTACACCACCATAGACATGATCCCATGCACAGGTCATTGGTGTCGAAGGATTTGGTCTTTTGTTATCACACCAAGTATTGGTTTTCCCAATTTTTTGTCTAACAAAGTCACAACTTCTACGACCTTGTGAGGCATCATACCTCATCCCTGAGTTTTCATTATTTAAAGATTTTATGCTGTTCACTTTTTTGAAAAAACCTAAAATAGTTTCGTTGGACCATTTTGTGTTTCCTCCCTCAACATTAGATCCGGATAATTTCGAATCTGAATCAGCTCCACTTAGACGACTAGTTCCTAAGTTAATCAAGTCTTGAAGACTTAATTTTCCTGATTCTGGATTTATGACAGCATCGATTCCTGAAACCTCAAAGTATACGTCACTTCTTAATTTATCCAACTCCGATAATTCCGTATACATTTCTGATAGCGCTACAATAGTATTTACCCCTGTGGCCGCACCTTCTCCTTGGGCTGACTCGGAAAATTTAATTTTCACTTCATCCATTAACTCGTAAAATCGATCATTGATATTTTGATTTAGAGTATAAAACCTCTCAAATGATTTTACTGCGGCAGTATTAACACCAAAGTAATCTCTACTTCCCTCACTATTTGCTTTACCCCAAAGCCACTGTAGGCCTTCGAAAAGACGCGTGTAGTATATGTACTTCATTCTTACGTAATCAGAAGAGTCATGCCAAGAACCAGAAATACACTGCTCTTTTGAAATTCTATCGATACGAGTACCGTTTACAGAGCAATAAGAGTAACTTCTTTCACTATTCACATGTACTTTCCACTCATAAGTAGCGACACAATCTTGCTTTACTTGCCAGTGCTCTGCCCCCTCACACATTGGTTCGTTAACTGTATCATTGAAGCCAATTTTATAATTACAGCTACCTGCATTAGATTCATCAATGAACATCTCCTCTGGTAGTTCAAAAGGATCAGCTAAAGTTCGACAAATACCACTAATGTTTAAAAGACCTGAGCAACACATTTGATCATTATCTGTCAGAGCCTGGTTAATACCAACACAGGTTGGTGCACAAATGGCATATGGCATACATACTTTTTTTAAATTCCCTTGAGTAGTTGTTCCTCCATCGCCAATTCTATCCATAACCTTCAAGGGTAATAATTCACAATAACCAGAACCACACTCAAATGAATGCTCACATTGGGGAAGGTCATCTAAGTCATAAGATGTAGAAGTCGGTGGAAGCTTACACTCTGAGGTATAAAGACATTTTCTTTCGTATATTTTACAGTAATCATTATCATCCATCTCATCCATACAAAATTTATAGGGAGATGTATCACTAGAGGCACAAGGCTTTAGTTCATAACACCAGTTATCCATTTTTTTATATAATTGATTATTGAGATTGTATTTGAAAGTTTGTGGATTCAAAACGCGAGTAAAGTTTCCTTGATTACCAAAAGGTTCAGGAATGATAGCATTACCATAACTAGATAATTCAGTGCAGTTATGTTGAGCAGGACAAACACACATACCGACAGCGCTACATGTACTTTTGCCTTTAGGGTTAGCACTATCATCGTTTCCATCATACATTTTTTGAGAAGGATCCCAAATATTATAGTCTACAAAACCTCTATCGACTCTTTCACTCTTGGAGTCATAATCTTCCATAGATGCCCAAAAATCTTTTAAGTTTTTTTTACTGTTTTTATCTGAAACGGGCTGACCTTGAGGATTTTTTTCCTTGTAAAAGAGGCCCGGAGTATTAAACAAAACACTGCACCTTTGGCCGTTTAACTTTCCAGAAATTAAATTATATTTTTCTTTATTGGGTGCTGGAGATTTATGGCCTGTATAATAATATTTTACGAAGGAATTTTGAGAATTACTTTTATCCATAGAGTTTCTCAGGATTTCCCAACCATAGGCGTTCGCATTATAGGGTGACTTTACTGCTTTAATACACCGACCAACAACGACGTTTTTACCCGATGAAATAACACTTGAAGAGTCAGGTTCGTAACATGCGGAATAAGCTAGATGTACTTGAGTAAAAATAAAAATAAAAATAAATTTAAATAAATTTTTTAGATTTCCCACTATTGATTATCGGAATTTTGAAAAACTAAATTTAGGATAATTGAACTAACTATTTAATTTTACAAAAATGACCGAATAAACTTTTTTCCTTTACTCTTTTTTCCACTAGTTTTGGAACCATCTTTTCCCAACCATCTTCACAATCTTCAATCATCTTAACTACTTCTCTTGACCAAATTGTAAAATAATTCTCATTATATTCCTCTATATCGATTAATTGGTCAGAGGATAAAAGATATTGCCTTAGAATTTCAACTTCTGGACTTACATCAAAGGTTTCTGCGGTTTTGATTTCTTTACTTTTTTCGTCCACTCCGGGGTAAACAAGCACTTTAGTTCTTCGAGAAAACAATTCTCCCAGACCCATAATCATCCCATGTGTGTGAGTTTTATAGTTTGAGATGCTAAAGATTGTTTCGAGATTGTATATACCTGCAACAAAAAATATGTTCTCTTTGGTTAAACTCATAAGATAAGAATTTAGATCAAAAAAACTATTCTTATTGGTAACAAAAACTTTTTGCCCCAAAGCAGATAATAAGTCTACTCTTGTTAAAAAATCTTCGTTATCGACCTTTCCTCTCTCCAATAATTTTGCCATTGAAATCTCAGGGAGAACAACAATCCTTTTGTGATCTTTTTTCGAAATATTTTGTTTTAATGTTTTCTCACCTTGTTTGATCATATCAAAGTTAACATGCGTAGGTGGCCTAAAGCTTCCCCTTAGGATCATGGGTATTTTCTTATATAAAACTTCACTGGGTGAATGCACTCTCCCTAATTCATCAAAAATCATCCCCTGAGAAAATTCTTTTTTAATCAGTTCTAAATTTAAAAGTCTTGCATCTTCACTATTAAATGCGGCGCCCTCTACTTCAATCATCTCAATTTCGATACGTTTGGAGTTCAGATTATCCATTAACCTGGATACAAAATTTTCTCTGGAATCGAAGTGATAAAAACAAGCATGAATTAAATTTGTGCCAAGAATCCCAATGGCTTCTTGTTGAAGATAATTTTGATTGTCATGAAGAAGAACATGCAGGCGTATTTCATTTCCCTCTTCCCCATGCTCTGTTTGAAAACGAACTCCAAGCCAACCATGCCCAGATCCAGTTGCACCATAAGCCGTCGTCGCTACAGTGTCAGCGAAAACAAAAAATTTTGTATTGTCATACTTTTCTTCAACCAGTCGCTTGTTTAAAATATCGTACTCTTTTTTAAGCATCTTTTTTAAACGGTCTTCACAAACATAACGTCCAGAGCGCTCTTTTCCATAAATCGCATCACTCATGGCCATGTCATAAGCACTCATAGACTTTGCAATAGTACCGGCAGCTGCTCCTGCTTGAAAAAAGGTTCTGACTACTTCTTGTCCCGCGCCGATTTCAGCAAATGAGCCATAAATAGTTGAATCTAGGTTAACTTTGAGGGCTTTGTCCTTAGGAGTCAAAATTTTGGCCATAAATAAAATTTCCTATAGTTTTTTGTGAACATAAATTGCCCGATTTTTTTATGAAAATCAATGGGTTATGTATAAATAATATCTCTGAAATTACCGATGATATAATTAGATTATGGGTTTATTTAATAAAGATACCTCCAAGAAAAAAGCCGTAGAGGACGACGAGGATACAATCGACGCAAGTGAACTTTTGGCCATCAATCAAGAAGCGGCGAGAAAGGAAAAAAAGGCTCGAATAGCTTTGATGGAAAAAGCGGAGCATATTGATGACGAAGAGGTAGGTATCGAGTTTGAAGCCACTACAACAATTCAAAATGTTAGTAGCTTACTAAATCAAATCAACCAAAATGACTCTGACAACACAGATTTAAACCCTCATGAAAACTCTCAAGTAGGCATAACTCCTCATAAACAGGAGGCCACAAATATAGGGTTAAACGTTTCAGGACTAACCTCAAAAGAGCATGTGGATGACGTTATTGTTCTTAAAGAAAAACTTCTCAAAATTAAATTTGAGCAGCGCTTTGAAAATCAGCAGTTTAAAGAGCAAATGTTCAAAATGCTTGCACCCTTTGAAAAGTCAAAAAACCCAAATATTCGAAAGCATATTCAAAAAATAAAAAAGGCCGTCCACGACTTCACGAAAGACAAAGAATAAAAATTCTATAATAAATTCAATACACTAGATCCTAAAATTTCAACATGTTAAATGTTACTTATGAAAATTAGGCTTTTTGTTTTTATCATAAAATTTTGTCTTCTACTTCTAGGAAGTAGAATAGCCTATTCAGATGTAATGTCTTTATCTCCTTCTTTAAGACTCAGTCCTATTTCAGAAATAATTCATGGTGAAGATAATAGACTTCAGACGTTTGAGTCTGTGGACAAAGAGGTAATTAAATTAGGTGAAGCAGTAGCATTAATAACAAATAAGTCAAAACTTCATCATTTTAACTCTAACTACTATATTTTCTCCGCTCCTAGTCTTGGTGAGAAGCTAAATTTGTGTGAAGGGCAGCGTTTTAAAGAGGAACCAACTCTAGGCCATTGTAGTGGTTTTTTAGTTGAAAAAGACCTTTTTGTAACGGCCGGCCACTGCATAACAAAAGAAGCTAACTCAAAAGATCAGATTGAAAGAAACTGTAAAAGACTAAGGGTAGTCTTTAACTTTAACAATGAAGAACTCAGGGAAAACTCCAGGGAAACAGGGAAAACTAAAACAGTAAAAAAACAAGATGTTTATCGTTGTGAAAAAGTAGTTGGATATCACTACAAAAAAACAAAATTTCAACTAAAAGACTATGCTATCATCAAATTAGATCGTCCTGTGAATAAAGTAACTCCTTTAAAGATAAGAAAGCACGGTTACCCAAATGAAAATGATAAATTAATGACTATAGGACACCCTTTAGGAATTCCACAAAAAGTAAGTAATGAAGCGCGTATCTTTCCTTTTGCTAAAGAAAATGATGAAAACTTTTTCAGTGCTTTTATTAAAAGAAGACACATATTTTATGCCAACCTTGATACCTTTGCAGGAAACTCAGGCTCACCTGTCATCAACGAAGATACCCTTAAGGTCGAAGGGATATTTCTTGGTGGTGACGAGGAAGACTTCATTTTTGAAGAAGATTCATGGTGCCGAAAAGCAAAAACTAAACCTAGCGAGAAAAAATCAGTTAAAGAATACGTTCAAAGAATCAAACTCATCAAAAAGTATTTGAAATAATACTTATCGCCAACGAGGAAACTCAAAAAAAAACCGCCCTTAAGGCGGTTTTTTTCATTAATAATATATTTCAAATTTATCTAAACTTTTGCGCCCACTCTTTGGCAAAGTAAGTAAGGATAACACTGGCCCCCGCGCGCTTAAATGAAAGAAGCATTTCATTCATTGCTGCATCTCCATCTAACCAGCCATTCGACGCTGCAGCTTTAACCATCGCATACTCACCACTAACATTATAAGCAGCAATGGGAAGAAGAGATTCATCACTTAATGCCGCAATAACATCAAGATAGGGAAGGCCTGGCTTGACCATTAAAATATCTGCCCCTTCTTCTGTATCAAGCTCTGCTTCTAAAAGAGCCTCTTTAATATTTGCCGGATTCATTTGATAAGTTTTTTTATCGCCCTTTTTTGGTGCACTCTCAAGCGCATCTCTAAAAGGCCCATAAAAACTTGAAGCGTACTTTGCGGTGTAACTCATAATACTGGAGTTAAAAAACCCCTCTTCATCTAAGGCTTGTCTTATAACACCTACTCGCCCATCCATCATATCACTAGGGCCTATGATATCTGCGCCTGCTCTCGCCTGAACAACGGCCATCTCGGCCAAGATATCAAGTGTTTCATCGTTTAGGATTTCTCCGGTTTTTTTATGAACTATGCCGTCATGTCCATCGCTAGAGTATGGGTCCAACGCCACATCAGTCATAACCATCATCTCTGGGAGCTCATTTTTGATCATAGAGATAGCCTTTTGATAAAAACCATGGCCGTTCACCGCTTCTGATGCCTTCGCATCTTTTTTGCGATCGTCCATTGCGGGAAAAAGACACACACTTTTTATCCCTAATGAATGAAGCTCTTTTACTTCTTTTAATAATAAATCAGGCCCAAAACGAAATTGTCCTGGCATGGATTTAATGGCCTGCTTTTCCCCTTTTTTTTCCACAACAAATAAAGGTGCGATCAAGTCGTTGGTGCTTAAGGTATTTTCTTGAACAAGTGATCTTATTGCAGGTGATTTTCTATTTCTTCTTGGTCTTACATGAGGACGGTCAAATTCAGTCATCATTTTAAACTCCTAGAGTTGAGATTTTGCCTGGAAGGCCATGGCGTAAATTGTTATCTTTTTTAGCATTGAATTCAGCCCATTTGCCCGGGACATACTAAGGTGCTGACGAAGGCCAATGTCATCCACAAATGTTGGCTTAAAGCCTAAAATTTCCATCGGTGTTGAGCCTGAATAAACATGAGTGAATAAAGAGACAATCCCACGAACTATAGCTGCATCACTGTCCGCACGAAAAGTTATTTGGCCTTCCTCAAAACTTGGAACCAGCCAAACCTGAGACTGGCAGCCTTTTACTTTAAAATCCTCAGTTTTGAATTCATCACCCAAGCTAGGAAGCTTTTTTCCCCATTTGATGATCTCTCTATACCGGTCTTCCCAGTCGTCAAAACCCTTTAGAGAATCTGTAATTTCTTTCGCTCTATTGTTTATACTCACGATTGATCCTTAAATATTAATATACACCTACTTAACTCAAATAGGGCCTTGGATCAATGAATCTAGAAATAATTCAGCTATAAACTTTGTCGACGGTAATAAGAATTAGAGCTATCAGAGGACTCATCACAGGCCTGTAAAAAGACCCGATCTACGACCATTCCTTGTGGAGTTGCACCTGTTCCTAGCCCTACAATAGTGAGCTCCTCTAGGGTATTAACCTCATCAGAGTCTTGGGATAAACGCTGTACTTGTACCCTAAAATTGCTCTTTTCATTGGAAAACTTAAAAATGCTCTTTCTTTTACCTTCAAGGATTGTGTTACTAACTTGAAGGTTACTTAATAAATCGATGCAAAAATCCCCCATTACTTGCCCACCAATAGTTTGAACTTCTCTCCAAAATGGAATCGGCGTGAACGCAGGGATGAACTCGAGATGACGATCAACCACATTTTCCACAAGCCTTGCCTTAACTGTGGATGCTTCAGTTTGGCCCTGACAGTTTCTGTATTGAAGATTAAAGTTCAGCTCTTGCCCGATGTAGTCTCTTCTATAAGCAATTTCTTTACTCTCCAACGCGCGACAAAACTTTCGAGCGAGTTGAATTTCATCACTTGTTAGTGCTCTAGACTCCCAAGCCTCATCACCAATTTGGGGAATTGTACCTGCCTCAGTCTCTTCAATATCTAAAGGCTGACAAGAATAAAAAACAGAAACTAAAACGAAAAAAAATGCCATCCGTTGCATAAATAAATTCCTTTTATTTATTGTAGATGGCCTCCCTCGTCATTGTCAAAAAGTTGATCATCATTTTTAGACTCAAGAGTCTTGTTTCTATCATCGTAAGAGCTTCCTGCCTGCATCACTGCATGCGCGGCCGGAATAAGAACGGAGTTTGGTAAAAAAGAATAGGCCGCCCCAAGCTTACTGGTGATTCCAATTAGACAGGCTTTCTTTTTTTGAAGCGTCGCTTTAACCCCTAGCCTTGCTACTTTTTCAGGAGAGCTCATAAAATGCTTCCCGAGGGAATTCACTTTTTGATTCGCATGATGGAAAAATTTTGTCTCCGTAGGCCCTGGGTAAATTGTGGTGAAGCTAATATTTGAATTTTTAAATTCATATCTAAGAGTATCAGTTAGATCTTTGACATATTTTTTTGTTCCTGTGTAAAGACCAAAAAAAGGCACCGTTAAATAGGCAGCGACACTACTAATGTTTGAAATATAACTTTCTTTTCCATGGGCTTGCATATGGCCGATAAAAAGATAGGTGAGTTTTGTTAGAGCTTTAATATTTAAATCAATAATATCCATATGCTCTTTTAGTGAGTAGTCCAAAAAAGGCCCGTAATTTCCAGCGCCAGCATTATTAAATAAAAACTGCACGTGATACCTGCCACCCATAGTTTTTGCTAGACGCTCCGGTTCACCTTTTTCAACGAGGTCCCCAACAAAAAAATCAGTCTTGATATTGTAAGTTGTTTCAAGGTTTTCTTGAATCTCATGAATGGTCTCTTCATCTCTTCCACAAAGGATGATGTTGACCTTTTTTTTGGCCAATTCATGACAAATACACTCACCGATTCCACTACTTGCGCCAGTGACAATCGCCCAAGTATGTTCGATTTTTTTCAACCCTTTTCTCCATGAGCTAATTTATGAGACAATTATCTCGTAAAATTAAAATCAGGAAAAGGAACACTGCATGGAAAACGTAAGAAAGGTCGCCATACTGGGTGGATCAAGAATCCCATTTTGTCGATCCCTAGGAAAATACAAGAATTTAGGAAATCTTGAACTTCTGGCCGGAGCACTGACAGGTTTAGTTAACAAATTTGAACTTGAAGGAAAAGTTATTGGCGAGGTCGCCAGTGGAGCCGTGCTTAAAAGATCTAAGGATTTCTCCTTGGCAAGAGAAGGCTTACTTGCGGCAAAGCTTCACCCTAAGACAAATGCATTTGATGTAGGTAAAGCCTGCGGAACATCTTTAGAAGCGGCCATTAACTTAGGAAATAAAATTGCTCTTGGACAAATTGATTCAGCGATTGCTTCAGGCGTAGATACAAGTAGTGATGTTCCTATAGAACTTAGTGAAAAGTTCTCCAGAAGACTGGCGCAAATGTCTAGAGCAAGAACAATGATTGATCGAGTAAAACTTCTTAGTGACTTAAGTGCTGGAGATATTATTCCAAAACTTCCAGGGGTAAAGGAAAATCGCACGGGATTAACCATGGGACAGCACTGCGAATTAATGGCCCAAGAGTGGAAGGTTTCAAGAGATGAGCAAGACCAACTCGCGGTTGAGTCTCATCAAAAAGCGGCCGAAGCCTGGGAGCGTGGATTTTATGGCGATTTAGTAAGTCCATTTAATGGCGCAGAAAAAGATGACAACATTAGACCTGACTCTTCTGTTGAAAAGTTAAAAAAGCTTCGCCCTTGTTTTGAAAAAAGTGAACGAGGGACCCTGACTGCAGCAAACTCAACACCACTAACTGATGGTGCAGCGGCCGTTTTACTCTCTTCAGAAGAGTGGGCAAAAGAGAATAATCTTGAGCCCCTTTGTTATATGACTCACGCTCAAAGTGCGGCAGTTGATTTTGAAAGTGATGAGGGACTTTTAATGGCGCCTGCTCATGCAGTGGGAATTATGCTAAAAAAAGCGGGACTTACCTTTGATGATTTTGACTTTTTTGAGGTTCATGAAGCCTTTGCGGCTCAAGCGCTTTGTACATTTAAAGCGTGGGAGTCAAAAGAGTACTGCCAACAAAAAATTGGGCTTTCTGATGCTCTTGGAGAGATTCCAAGAGAGAAGCTTAACGTCGCTGGTGGCTCTGTGGCGATTGGTCATCCATTTGCGGCAACTGGAGCAAGAATTCTCTCTGGAGCGGCCAAGCTACTCGCAGAAAAAGGCTCAGGTCGATGCCTTATTTCTATTTGTACCGCTGGTGGAATGGGAGTTACGGCCATATTAGAGCGATAAGTACCCAAAATGACACCACAAAATTAATTCACAGTTATTGCAGCACATCCCGTGTGCTGCTATAACTCTTGTATGAAAAATCTAAAACTTTTCCACATTCTTACAAACTCAGATCAACAACTAGAAATTGAAGTGACACCAATGCTTATTAACCTTGAGCATATTGTGACGATCAAGCCAATTAACATTATGATGAGCACCGAGCTAGTTGAAGGTTACTGGATTCGAATGAGTAATGGAAAAAAGTATCGGGCAACAACGGCACCTGATGAAATAAAAGAACTCCTTCAATCGACAAGATCACCTAATGCGAAGACAGTTGACGCCTCTGACGAATCTGTCGTTCATTAATTATCTCTTTTAAAAATTTCATTCCCCTGTCAAAATAAAGGGATGAAATACTTTGTTTTAATTTTTCTACTCTGCAAAACTTTGCTGGCCAATCCAATAATGTTTAACTCCCCTCGCCCAAAGAATCCAAAAGCAATTATCTTTTTTGCTCACGGTCTAAATCAAAAAGCATCAAGCTATAAAAATCTTTATGAGTATTTTTTAGAAAAAAATTATGATGTCATCGCACCAATTGTGCCTGGCCATGAAAAATATAAAAATTTTGGAAGCGTTGATGATGGAGAGCTCATTTCTTTTTATGAAAAAGTTTTTAAATACATTGAAAATAATAATCCAAAAAACTTACCAGTTTATTTTTTAGGGCACTCCTTTGGAACTCTTGGATATTTAAATAACTATCTCATAAATGGTACTCATGCGAAAAAAACAGTTTTGGTCGCGCCCGCTTTAAAAATAAAATTTGAAAGACTTCTCCCAATTATTCCAAAGTGTCTTGGAATTCCATCTCTTGCGCCAAAGGAGTATCGCGCCTTCGGTTTTACTCCAGGACGTGCGTATCACCAATTGCTTAGGCTTAAAACAAAGGCTCTAGGTGAACTCGATCTTCCTAGTAACACAACCATCATTCTATCAAAAAAAGATGAGCTCGTTCATTTTAAAAATTCTATGGATTTATTTCCTGAGGCGATGGAATACACAAGCGATGCTGATCTTTACAATCATTACCTGTTTCTTCCTATGACAACGCTAAAAGACAAGACTTTTATTCGAAACTACTTTCCCTAAATAATCTAGACCGTATCCAGTAATTTAGCCGCTCTGTGGCGAGGAGACTCGGGAACCTGATTTGGAAAAGACTCTGTATCTTTAACAACCTCAGGTCGTTCATTTCTAATAGTGCTTAGGTCAATGTCTCTTGTTAACATTGCAGCTTGACCTGCGATAGAACCAGCACGGTTCGTGATCTCTAATCTTTGTCTGTAATCGAATGTTTTAAGTAATATATTTCCTATGTTCATAAGTATTAAGTCGGCATTATCAAATAAAAAAATTAAGAAAAAAACCACTCCTATATTAGGAGTGGTTTTTTATACAAAATTTACTTTAATTATTAGTTAATTAGTTACCGCAGACTCTATTACCATTGCTGTCGTAATTTTCGCATGTGCCTACACTACACTGTTGATCACGATCCGGGTAAGTAAAACCCACTCCACCTGGATAATGACATGCACTTCCAGCATTCATATCAGAACACACAAATCCACTACTTCCTGGGTTCACGCAACTAAGGCCAGTGTCACATTCACCACCAAATGCATCACAACCAGATCCATTTGAGCCATCAGTTACTTGACATAAGGCCGGCACTTGTTGATTTTGAACGGCAACACCATTATTTAGTGCTTCCGCAACATATCCTGCAGGGCAACTAGCATTCGCGGAGAATGCAACAATTTCACCACTAAATGTGAAATACTCTTCACCATTTTTACATACTTTTGCTAGTAGCGTTTGGCATTCATTTAAAAAACTTCCATTAACAACAGCACTTTCACAAATGGTTTTATCGAGGGTCACATTACAAAACCCATTACCACCTTGGTAAG
>MDTG01096774.1_pt1 | contig 17388 bp, 17 predicted proteins | sample 811421 | NCBI WGS metagenome assembly MDTG01 (sample SAMN05326645, study PRJNA326480) | marine metagenome | isolation source: seawater | place: Pacific Ocean: South East | collected 2011
ATATATATCAATTATTTACTAATTATAACTAATGTAAAATATCATATTAAAATCTAGATATAGATTTTCACGTGTAATAAAATACTGTATATAGTGTATTAAATGGATCAATTATCCCGTATTTCTGCTGATTCCCAGATCTTTGTATTAACAGGTGCCGGCATAAGTAAAGAATCTGGAATAGAAACTTTTAGAGACTGTGATGGACTTTGGAACAATCATCGAATTGAGGATGTTGCTAGTCCTGAAGGATTCTTTAGAAACCCTACTCTTGTCTATGATTTTTATAATAAGCGACGAAAAGAACTAAATTCAGGGATTAAGCCCAATAAGGCTCATATTATACTTTCTGAATTAGAAAAATCATTAAAAATCAATATAATAACACAAAATATTGATAATCTACATGAGATTGGTGGGTCCACATCAATAATTCATATGCACGGAGAGTTAAATAAAGCAAGGTGTATCATTAATGAAAATCATGTATTTGATTGGCTAGATGACCTTAATGAGAGTCATAAATGTCCTAAATGCGATTCCCAAATGAGACCACATATCGTGTGGTTTGGAGAAATGCCACTTAAAATGAATTACATTCATGATTTAGCAGAGCAATCTGCCCTCTTTGTTTCAATTGGCACGTCTGGTGAAGTTTATCCTGCTGCAGGCTTTGTTACAATGTTTAAAGAGATGCGTAAACCAACTGTAGAATTAAACTTAGAACCATCTCGTAATCAGAATCAATTTGATTTTGCAATTCACAAACCTGCTACGATTGCTGTAAAAGAATTTAAAAACTTACTTCTAAAAAATTTAAACAATTAATTTAAATTTATATTATTAATTATAAATGACAAAATTATTAACTTTAGTTTTTATTCTTTTATGGTCTTCAGCTTTTATAACAGGAAAAATTATTGTTAATAATGCAACCCCTTTTGCTTCTTTAAGCTTCAGATTTTTATTAGTGTCTATAGGTTTTATAATTTTTTCTTATTATTTAAATGAAAAAATTTTTGTAAAAAAAAAATATATATTTGAAGCATGTATTTCTGGAATTTTATTCCATGGTTTGTATTTAGGAGGGGTTTTTTATTCATTATCAATAGGTTTGCCAGCAACTATTTCAGCATTAATCGTATCAATGCACCCAATATTAACAAATATTTTTGCTGGACCATTTTTAAAAGAAAATGTTTCATGGGAGCAATGGATTGGTATATCATTAGGCTTTTCAGGAACAATTATAGTTTTAGGTTTTGATATTGGAGATAATATACCTATAATTGGTCTTTTATCTTCTTTAATTGCTTTGTTAGCAGCTACTACTGCAACAATTTGGCAAAAGAAATTAAGTACTAGATTACCTTTATCCGTAAGTAATTTGTATCAAGCTATTGGGGCAAGTATTTTTTTATTTTTTGTTATGTTTTTGATAGAAGACCCTTTTATAAATTTTAATTATAATTTTTTATTAGCAATGTCTTGGCAAATATTCGCTATATCTTTTGGAGCTTTTACAATTTTAATGTATCTAATTAAAGTGGGAACTGCCAGTCAAACTTCAAATTTATTTTTTTTAATTCCCCCTACTTCAGCTATTATGGCTTGGTTTTTTTTAAACGAAATTATTACATTATCTGATGTAATTGGATTATTAATTAGTACAACCGGCGTTTATATTGCTACAACTAAAAAGAAAAAATTTAATATCCAAAATTAATTTATATTATCTCTTATAAATTTATTAATTTCTTGAGGTTTTTCAATATGAGCCATGTGACCACATTCATCAAGAATATTTATTTTAATATTTTTGTTAAGATCATTAGCTTGATGTGAGGGAATAATCTTATCTTCTTTCCCCCAAATAATAGAAATATTTAATTCTAATTTATTTATTTCTTCTATGAAATTTGTTTTTTGAGAGCCATTCTCAACTATTTCATTTTTAATCATTTCAAGAGCTTCAGTAATGCCATCAAATCTTTTAACTTTTAAAACTTCATTGAGTAAATCTCTTGTAATAATATCTGGTTGAAAATATAATTTTTCAAGTTCAGCTTTTAATTCTCTTCTGTTATCAGAAGATATAAAACCTTCTAAATAAGAAGATTCTATTTCTTTTCCTAAACCAATAGGGCTAATTAGTGTTAATGATTCAACTAAATTTGGTTCATCAATTGCACATTTAATAGAGATACCTCCACCAAAAGAATGACCAATTAAATTAACTTTTTCTATATTATTTTTCTCACAAAATTCAGTAATAGCTTTGCTAAGTATTGAAATATCAATATTATTAAAATCTTTTGATGATAATCCATGACCAGGCAAATCTAATGAATAAACATTAAAATCTTGCGCCAAATCTTCTTGATTAAACATCCAATTATTTAGATCACCACCAAATCCATGTATTAAAATAATATTCTTATTATTATCATTATTAGGTAAGTGAAGATAATTAATTGAAAAGCCATTTATATCTATTTTTTTTGTACTTAAAGAGTCTTCAGAGTCCGTTTCTGAAGTGACTTTAAAATTTTCATTAAATTCATTGATATGATTATTTATAAGTTCATCACTTAAGTCTTTAGAGTTGCTAAATAAAGCCATCAAAGAACCAACAGGAATTTTATCATCTAATTCACAGCATTTTTTTACTAGAATTCCTTCTTCAGGACTCTCAAACTCATTAACAACTTTTTCAGTTTCAATTTCTACTATTGGCTCACCTTTTTTAACTTGATCGCCCTCTTCTTTTAGCCATTTGACAACTGAACCCTCTTTCATTGCCAGTCCCCATTTAGGCATTGTAATAGAAATAATATTACTATCCATTTTATTTAGCGTTTAGTAATTCTTTAGCAGCTTTTATTACATCACTCTCACTAGGAAGATATAAATCTTCTAATTTTGGAGAAAAAGGAACAGGTGTATGAGGAGGAGAAACCATTTTGATAGGTCCTTTTAAATAAGAAAAAGATTTTTCACAAATTAAAGCAGAAATATCAGTTGCAATATTACATCTAGGACTTGATTCATCTACTATTACAATTCTTCCAGTTTCTTCAGCTGATTCTAAAATAGAATCTTCATCTAAAGGAGATAAAGTTCTTAAATCTAAAACAGTTGCTGAAATACCTTCTTTTTTTAATTTGTCAGCAACAGTATTACATAAAGAAACAGTAGCACCCATACCAATAAATGTTATGTCCTTACCTTCTCTGGTAAAATTAGCCTCTCCAAAAGGAATTGTGTATGAATCATCAGGAACTTCTTCAGTTACATCATACATATTTTTGTGTTCAAGAAAAATTACTGGATCATTATCTCTAATTGATTGAATTAACAAACCTTTAGCATCATATGGACATGAAGGAATAACAACTTTTAAACCTGGGACATGAGTAAAAATTGGATATAAACATTGACTATGTTGACTAGCAGCTCTTGTTCCTCCACCAAACATTGATCTAATTGTTATTGGAGTAACTGCTTTTCCTCCAAACATATATCTGAATTTAGCAGTTTGATTTAAAATTTGATCAAAACACACTCCCATAAAATCAATAAACATTAATTCAGCAATAGGTCTTAATCCAGTAAGTGCCGCACCAGAAGCCATCCCTAGTAGAGCTGTTTCAGTAATAGGAGTATCAATAATTCTTTCTCTACCAAATTCTCCTAAAAGACCCTTTGTAACACCAAGAGGTCCTCCCCAAGCATCTTGTTCCCCATTAGAACCTGCTCCTCCTGCAACATCTTCACCCATTAAAACAACATTTTCATCTTTTCTCATTTCGAGCCTTATTGCTTCATTGATAGATTGTCTAAAAGATTTAATACTCATAATTTTTAATATTTAACATATACATCGGTTAACAAATCTTTGTCAGAAGGAAAATCTGCAGATTTAGATTCAATAACAGATTGATCAACTTTTGATTTCATTTCTTTTTCTATATTATCTAATTGTTCAATATCTAATAACCCTGATTCAATAACTTTTTTCTTAAAAATTTTTAATGGATCTTTATCATTTCTTATTGAGTCATTTTCCTCTTTAGTTTTGTAGGTTTGAGCATCACCTTCAAAATGACCATAAACTCTATTTGTAACTACATGAAGAAATGCTGGACCATTACCAGATCTAACATGTTCTAAAATTTCTTTAAAAGTTTCATACACTTCAAAAAAATTTGTTCCATCTACTTTATATGATTTTAGACCAAATCCCTTTGCTCTTTCAATTAATGTTCCCCCTACAGCATAAGAACTTGCAGTTGACTCTGCAAATCCATTGTCTTCACAAACAAATATAGCAGGTAATTTTAAGACTGATGCCATATTCATAGATTCAGAAATTGACCCTTGATTTGATGCGCCATCACCAAAAAAACCAATAGATACATTATTAGTTTTTTTTGTTTTATATGTTAAAGCTGCTCCACATACTATTGGAGGACCTCCTCCCACAATTCCGTTTGCGCCCAACATTCCTTTGGACAAATCAGCTATATGCATTGACCCACCTTTACCTCCACAAATACCATCTTTTTTTCCAAATAATTCCTTCATCATTCCAGTAATATCACAACCTTTTGCAATACAATGACCATGTCCTCTGTGAGTGCTTGCAATTGTGTCTCCATCATTTAGGTGCATACAAATACCCATGGCTGACGCTTCTTCACCAACATATAAGTGAACAAAACCAGGCAAATTTCCAGCAGCAAATTCAACATGAACAGCTTCATCAAATTCTCTCATCAGACACATACCTGAATAAGCCTTAAGAAGATCTTCTCTATTTAATTGCATAATATAAAATTATCTTTTTGATTTCAAAATTAAATAAAGATTATTTATATATTTTTTGATTTCTTGTATATTTAAATAATTTCAATAGGGGCAATATTTTGAGGATTATTATTAACGAATATTATTATGAAAAATTATTATTGCCCCTTATGCTAATTTATAAATATTAATTAGGCATAGAAATGTTCAAAATATGTTAATTTTAAGAATTAAATGTACGATCTAATAACTAAAAATAAACCAATTAAAATTATAATAAATGTTTCTATAATCATTCAAATATATTGCTATAAATTAAGGTCTAAATAATGTTGCAAATAAGGTTGAAAAAAGAATTAATAAAATTACAAAAAATTTTAATTTTCACAAAAAAGTCTTATTTTTTTTTTAAAACCAATTTGTGACATTAATCACTCGAATATTAATTTTTCTTCTATCATTAATATTTATAATAATTTTAATGATTAGTGTCACAATATAATTCATAATTTTTAAAATAATAATATGATGCTTTGAAAAATAGTTTTTTTTAATATATTTTATCTTTTATGAATAAGGTCCTTTTAGATACTGATAATCCTGGTTGGAATTTTGATAATTCATTTAAACTATTACCTGATATTTTGATGACAACAATAAAACCAATTCCTGTAAAGGATCCTAAGATTTTTATATTTAATGAAAGATTAGAAAAATATTTAGGTTTAAATTTTTCAAAAATAAACCTTAGAGAAAAAGATTTATTATTATCAGGTAATAAAATACCTATGAATACTCAAACAATAGCACAAGCCTATGCAGGTCATCAATTTGGGTTTTTTACAAATCTAGGAGATGGTAGAGCTATCCTTATAGGTGAACACTTAAATCCAAAAAATAAAAGATTTGATATACAATTAAAAGGTTCTGGAAGAACACCTTATTCAAGAAATGGAGATGGAAGAGCTGCTCTCGGCCCTATGTTAAGAGAATATATAATAAGTGAATCGATGCATTATCTTGGAATACCAACTTCAAGAAGTTTAGCAGTTGTAACTACAGGAGAGTCAGTAATTAGAGAAAAACCTCTTAATGGAGCAATATTAACTAGAGTTGCATCAAGTCATATACGTATTGGAACTTTTCAATACTTAGCAAGTAAAGGAGATTTAAAAACATTAAAGAAATTGATTAATTATACTGTAAATCGTCATTATCCTAAAATTGAAAAGACAAAAAATTTATCAATAGAACTTTTAAAAAAATTTTTGGAAAAACAAATAAAAGTGATTGTTGATTGGATGCGTGTTGGTTTTATTCATGGAGTTATGAATACTGATAATATGTTTTTATCTGGAGAAACAATTGATTATGGCCCATGTGCTTTTATGGATTTATATGATCCCAAAACAGTTTTTAGTTCAATTGATTATCAAGGAAGATATGCTTTTGGAAATCAACCAATAATAGCTCATTGGAATTTATCTAGATTTGCTGAAACTCTTATACCTTTTTTTGATAATGATGAAAAAAAATCAATCAAAATTGGGACAGAAATTATTAACAGCTTTACAGAAAAATATGAAAATGAATGGTTAGGTATGATGAGAAAAAAAATAGGTTTAATAGAAAAAAAGGAAGATGATAAAAAGTTAATTAATGAATTATTAGATATAATGTTAAATAATAAAATGGATTATACAAATACATTTTGTGATTTAATTAATGAAGATATAATCAATGAAAAATATTATAAAAATATTAATTTCAAAAATTGGCATCTTAAATGGAAAAAAAGAATTTTAGAAAATAATAAAAACTTAAATAATATAAAAGATTTAATGAAAAAAAATAATCCATTTATCATTCCTAGAAATCATAAAGTTGAAGAGGCTCTAAATTTTGCTATAAGCGATCAAAATAATATGAAATTTAAAGAATATTGTGAAATTTTATCTGATCCATATAATTATAATTTAAAAAAAAATGAATATAGGTTCCCATCAGATATTTTGGATAAAAATTATCAAACTTTTTGTGGTACTTAAATGTTATATTTTTTAAGTTGTTGGTAAATTTCCAATAGAGTTATTTTTTATTCAATTAATGACAAGAAACATTATATTTTTTTAATCGCCAATAATTATAAGGCCATGGGGTTAAAAAACCAATTAATAACATTAAAGGAATTATCCACCAAACAAGTTTTGCTTCACCAAGCAAAATCCAATCTAGAGAATTCATTGAGACCTCCATTGAAATCATAGATACAAAACTCATACCTATAGCTGTTCTAAATGCTTTTATTATATTCATTTGGCTTGTGAGTATGATTGTTTCTAAAATAATACTTGTAATTAATCCGTTGATTATAGCTAAAATCATTATATTGAAAGTTGGCCAATTGATTGAAGATAATTGAAAAAATAATATTGTACCAAAATCCCCTATCGAACATCCAAGTAAACACCATAAAGTATTTTTTGCACTTTTATACCAAGTGTTTTTACACGACCAATCAAAAGTAATAAAATTTTCTTTATAGTTCATAATATTATAATTAATGCTATAAAATAGAATTCAATAATAATAATTCAAATTTTAGTTTATGATTTCAATATCATCATTTATAGAAATATTTCCACCTTCTAAAATTTCAGCTCTTAATCCACCTTTGTGAACTAAATTTTTTACAAAATTTTCTTGATTTAGTTTCTTTTGCAAATCTAAACATGGTTCACATAATCTGTGTCCAATTAATATCACATTACCTATTTTTATTTTTTTATTTATTAAATCATTAAGTTTAATTCCTTTAGTTATCAAATTGCGTCTAAATTCAATATAAGGAATATTTTCTTTAGAAATTGAATTGTAATAATCAATATTTTCACTTTCTATAAGTGTAATTTGAGTGTCTTGAGAATTATTTTCTCCATAATACCTATCATTTAAAATACCTTTCCCAGAAACGGCTTCAACTGAATTAACATTAATCATTTCATTTTCATTTTTGTCAGATATGCAAATTTTAAAGATTTTAGACATTATTTATCTTATATCAAATAAAGGGATTATTTTCATCGAATTTACATCTATAAGCCCTTTATTTGTTATTCTAAAATTTGGAATAACAGATAATGGTAGTAAATTGAAACCCATATAAGCTAGAGTACAACCAGATTTATTCCAATTATCTTTAAATTTTTTATTTTCTTTTGCCACATCTCTTGCTTTTTTATCAGATAATAAACCAGCTATAGGTAATTTTAAACTAGATACTATTTTTTTATTATTTACAATCACAACCCCACCTTGAATTTTTTTAATAAAATCAACAGCATATTTCATATCATCACTATTCAAGCCAGCAACAATAATATTATGGGCATCATGTCCAACACTACTAGCTATAGCGCCTCTTTTTAAATTAAAATTTTTAATAAATCCATGGGCAAAGTCACCATTTTTCCCATGTCTTTCAATAACACATAAATGACATAAGTTATGCTTTCTTAAAATTTCATTCCAATTTTTTGGTTTACTAACTCTAATAGTTTCTTTGTATGTCATAATGCCTGGTAATTCAGTTTTAATAATATTAATTTTAAATTTTTTTTCTTTTGGAATATCTGGTATGTATTTAATATTACTGGGTATCTTAACTGTATTATAAGCTTTTTTTGGATATTTATATCTTTTATGAGATAATTGATAATCTAACAAAGGTGTAATTTTTTTATTTTTTACAACTAATTTGCCGCCCAACCATGTATTTTGAATATTTAAATTGTTATCAAGCATAACTATATCAGCCCTTCTACTATGACCTAATGCACCATAATCTCTATCAATATTATATCTCATAGCTGGATGTAGAGAGCCAAAGGACCAAGCACGTGTTTTATCTATTCCAAGATTTTTTGTTTGTCTTACAACCCAGTCTAATCCAAAATTAAATAAGTCATCTGCATCTCTATCATCTGTACATACACATATTCTTTTAGAACTAGCTCCAAGTTCAGTAATAGCTTTAAGAGCTTCTGGCAAACTATTCCAAGGTGTTTTAGGATTTCCACCTCTTAAAAATATCCAAAGACCAGCATCTAATAATTCACTTGTAAATTTTTTTTCTTCAGCTTCATGAGTATCTGTAATTCCACTTGCTGCATAAGCAGCTACAAATTCTCTTCCAAAGACATGGCCGCTAATTGGCAAATTCCTTTTTAAAGTTTCAGAAATAATTTCATGCGTTTTTTTCTCACCATTACAAACTGAAACAAAATCCATTTTTTCTCCTAAAGCAATTATTTCAGGCCATTTATCAAATAATTTCCCAACTTTTTTTGGTGTTATTTCACCACCAGCAGTTTCTAAAGTATGATTAGTTGCAGGAATAGTACTCGGTAAAGTTAAAAATATAGAAATTGGAGAATTTCTGCAATCTTTCAGCATCCATTCAATCCCTTCAATATCACATACATTGCCAATTTCATGTGAATCACAAAAAATAGTGGTTGTACCATTAAGTAATGCTGCTTCAGCATAGGCGCATCCAGTCATCATACTGCTTTCAATATGCATATGTGGATCTATTAAGCCTGGAGCTAATAAATTATTTTCTACATCATAAATAATTTTTTTTTTATCTTTATTAAATTTATAAAATTCTCCTGAATTTTTTATGCAAGCTATTCTACCTTTATAAATCCATATTTCTTTATTTTTAAGAATTCTATCAGTATATGTTGAAATTATTCTTGCATTAGTTAATACTAATTGAGGTGGAATTTTTTTAGAAGCAACTTTAGTCAGATCTCTATTACATTCATGTAAATTAGGTACTAAAAATTTATTCATATTAAACTCTTATTAATCAAAATATAATTACATAAAAAATAAAAATTTTTAAGATTTAAATTTAAATATTTACTTATAATTATAAAAAAACAACTGCTCATTATCAACTTTAAAATTATTAATTAAATCCTTTCCATTATCTGAAATTAACCAATTAACGTATTTTATAGCACCTTCTGTGTTTAGATTTGAATTTATTTTTGGATTAACTAATATTAAACCATATTGATTTTTTAATGGTGGTAATTGTTCACAAATAATTTTTAAATTAGTTTTTCTTTTAAATGATATCCAGGTACCACGGTCAACCAAAGTATAACCTTTTTTTTCATTTGTTATTAATAATGTATTACCCATACCTTGACCTACTTTGTAATACCATGAATCAAATATTTCATGCTCTAAACTAATAGAATGCCATAATTCTAATTCCTTTTTATGAGTTCCACTATCATCACCTCTAGAAATAAAAATAAATTTATTATCATATATATTCTTAAGTTTTGTTTCTATTTTATAACACTTGTTATTATCGTCTTTAGGTCCAACTAAAATATAATCATTATACATTAGATTATATCTTTTAATCCCAAATCCATCTTTAATAAATTCATTTTCTGAATCAATATGATGCACTAATAAAAGCTCAGCATTACCACCTTTTGCAATTCTAATAGCTTGGCCTGTACCTAAAGCTAAAACTTGTACATTAATATTAAATTTATTTTCAAAATTTTTATTCAGATAAGTTAGTAATCCAGAGTCATATGTAGAAGTAGTGCTAGCAATTATAATCTTATTTTCATAACTATATAAAATACTTGATTGAAATATTATTAAAATAAAAAAAATTTTTTTTATCATTTTTAAAAAATAATTTTAGGTTTGAATTTATTAATTTGTTTAAAAGGATAAGTATTCATTAAACGATTATGATTTTTTATTTTGATAATATTTTGATTTACAGCTCCATCACTTAATAACATAAAATTTGGTTGTGATAATTTGTATAATTCAGGTGATAAATAACCTTGTTTAACAACTAAAATATTAAAATTATTAATATCAATATTTAAATTCTTAAAATCATTAAGATAATGAAAAGGTTGTCTATTCTTTGTTATTATGATTACATTTTTATTAATATTAACAATAGCACAATTTTTTGAAAAGCGAACTTTATTAGCAATTAAATTTAATTGAGGTCCTCCACCACCTAATTGATCCCCAATAATAAAACTTTTTGATTGTTTCAATTTTTTATATGTTTTGGGAGCAGCTATTCCAGCAATTAAAAATTTTTCATAATTGTTTTTTAAAAAAAAATATAAAATATCAACTCGATCACCAACTCCCCCAGCTGTTGGATTATCGCCACTATCTGAAATTATACAAAATTTATTTGGAAACCATTTTTTAAAATCATTTAATTTTCCAAAATTACCAGGAATTTTTAACTTTTTTCGTATATTCCAATAATTTATTGATATTTTTTTACAAATTTTTTTAGCTTCTTGTAAATCATTATAAGTTACAACTACTGCTGCTGTTGCTCTTTTAGTATCAGCCCATACATATCCAATCATCAAACTAACATCATAAATTTTTGAATTATCAATTTTTGATAAAGATTTAAATAGTGTCTTACAAGGTTCGAAATTTGTTGAAGACATTTCACCTGAAACTAAAATAGGAATAGGAGTCCATAAAACTTTAGTATTAATTTTTTTGTTTAATGATTTAGAGAGAAGATCTGCAGTCTTTTTATATGTTTGTTTTATATCTATATGTGGTGCTGTTTTATATGCTGAAAAAATGTCTATATTTTTTACGATTTTATTTGTTATTTGGCCATGAAGATCATAAGTTACAGCTATAATAGCTTTATTGCCTAACAATTTTCTAATTTCAAAAATTAATTCTCCTTCAGGATCAAAAATATTTTTAACATACATTGCTCCATGCATAAGAAGTAAAATTCCATCTAAATTTCTTTCCTTTTTTATTAAATTAATTAATTTATTTTTAATATTTATATAGGATTTATGATCAATAGGTCCTCCCGGTAGAGATTTAGCAAAAAATAGTGGGATTGCTCTAATATTATTTTTATCAAATGGATAGTTTATTAATTCAAGTAAATTTTTATTTTCTATAAATTCAAAATCTTTTTTAGACTGAGTTAGTGGTGAATAAGTACAGCATTCAGTACTAATCCCTCCGATAGCTATTTTATATTTATTTTTTAATTTCATTAATTTAAAAATATAAAATTATAAAATTTATTTTTTTGATATCTTTTCTACTAAAAAATTTAAAATAATATGGTGTGTTATTTCTATATGATTATAATCATTTGATTTAACATGAAAATTAATATTTCCTAATTTTGATAAAGGGTTATTTTTAGAAAATCCACTAAAAGTTAAAATCTTAAAATTGTTTTTTTTACAAAATTTTGCAGCATTAATAATATTTTTTGAAACACCACTACTACTTATCAAAATAATCAAATCTCCTGAAATAGCATATGCTTTAATAGCTTCCTTTATCCAATTATCATGGCCATAATCATTAGCAAAACATGTAATTAAATTAGAATTATTAAAATTTGTTGAGGTAACATTAGCAATTTTTGTAAAATCTAAACTAACATGACTTGCAATTGATGAACTTCCACCATTACCCACTATAAAAATTTTTTTATTATTTCTTTTAATTTTATAAATTAAATCAATAGATTTTTTTAATAAATCATATTTTACACATTCAAGTAGACTTGAAATCTCTTTTGAATAATTTTTAAAATCAGTATTATATTGCATTTTAATTTAAAATTGTGTCTATTTTAGATGCTAAAATAAAATCATTTTTTGATAAACCTTTTATTGCATGAGTATGTATCATAATTAAACAATAACTCCAACCCAAAGAAATATCTGGATGATGTCCTTCTTTTTCTGAAATATCACCTACTAAATTTGTAAAATTTAATGCTTTTTTAAATGATTTAAATTCAAATTTTTTAAAAATCATCTCCTGTTCATCATTTACCTTCCAATTATTTAATTTAGATAAATAATTAATGATTTCATTTGAATTTAATTTAGGTGTTTTTCCATTACATGGCTCACATTTAAATTTATTTAAAACTTCATTCATGTAAATTTTGCGCCTACTTGATTTAATTCCATTGAATATAATGAACTTGTCGCTGTAACAAATAAGATATTTCCTTCTTTGCCCCCAAATTCTAAGTTTGAAACTAATTCAGGAACTAATATTTGACCAATTAATTCATTATTTGGATTAAAACATTTTATAGCTTTACCAGCACTTGTCCAAATATTACCATCTTTATCACATCTAAATCCATCAGAAAAAAAAGGTTTAAAATCGTATACTAATTTTTGATTTGAAATTTCATTATTGTTCACATCAAAAACATATAAAGATCTTATGTTTTCAGATGAATCTGCAATATATAATTTTTTTTCGTCATGCGAAAAAGCAATACCATTTGGTCTATCTAAATTTTTTGTTATTATATTAAGTTTATTTGTTTTAGGATTAAATCTAAAAACATAACATCCATCATATTCCTGTTCTGCTGAGTATCCTTCATAATCAGATAAGATTCCATAAGGTGGATCAGTAAACCATATTGTATCATCAGATTTGACACACACATCATTGGGAGAATTAAATTTATTATTATTATAATTATCGATTAACATAGTTTTGTTTTTATAATCATCAATTTTATATATACACCGTCCTCCATGAGAACAGGAAATAATATTTTCTTCATTATCAGTTGTGTTACCATTAGAAAAATTAGAAGGGTTAATAAATTCACCAACTTTACCATCCATCAACTGCAGCATTCTATTGTTTGGAATATCACTCCAAATTAATTTTTTTAAGTGTGGAATATAACAAGGACCTTCAGCCCATAAAGTTCCAGAATATTCATTTTTAAAATTTTTTTCTTTAAGATATGAGTTAAATAAATTGGTATTTTCTATTTCATCCATAATAGTATCTTTATAATGAAAAGAGGGATTTCTTGGATCTTCTATAGGTAAAACAATATTATTTTTAATCATATTAAAATTTAATTTCTATACCTCTTTTTTTAGGATTATCATCAATTAATTTTTCAGGAAAACCATCAGCTCTTAAATCTTCATTACATTTATCTTCTAAAATTTTAACAATACTTGTACTTAATGATCTCTTTCCATATTTATTTAATCCTTTACTAAAAATTTTATTAATTATTTTGCTTAATTCTGCAGGAATATTAAATTTATCAATTAGTTTATCGAATAAGTTAACATCTTTACAAACCAAATCCATTGTAAAACCAACATCATATGATCCATTTAAAATAACTCTAGATTCAGTCTCATGAACAAAGCTATTTCCAGAACTAATTTTTATCCCATGGTAAGCAGTTCTTAAATCTATTCCATATTTTTTACATACCATGAGAGCTTCTCCCAAAGATACAAGGTTAGTTGAAGCTAAAAAATTAGTGACTATTTTTAAAGTTGAGGCATTTCCAATTTTGCCACAAAAAAGTATTTCATGACCTATTGTACTTAATAATTTAAAAGCTCGATCAAAATTTTTTCTCTTACCTGAGACTAAAATTGATATGTTACCAGACTCAGCCCTATGTTGTCCTCCAGTAATTGGAGATTCTAAGACTTCAGCATTTTTATTTTCTAATAATTTTGATAATCTTTTCATTTCATTTTCATCAGTTGTACTCATTTCAATCCACAAATGATTTCTATTTATATAATTAACAAGTCCATTTTTCCCTTCAATAACATTTTTAACTGCTTCTGGTGAAGGTAAACATGTTATAATAATAGAAGATTTTTCAGATATTTTTTGATAATCATCACACCATATGGCTCCATTTGAAATTAGTTTTTCACATTTATTAAATTCTAAATCATTGATGAATAAATTATAATTATCTTTTAAAATTCTACTTGCTATTTTTAATCCAACATTCCCTAAGCCAATAAATCCTATATTAATATCTTGATTCATAATTCTATTTCTAGTCCATCAAATCCAGCTTTAACATTTTTAGGACACAGACTATTAACTTTTTTTTCATCAATCAAAGCAGTCATATGAGTAAATATTGTTTTTTTTGGTTTAATATATTTTATGTAATCCATAATTTCATCAAAACCAGCATGAGAAGGATGTGAATCTATACGTAACAAACCAACTATCCATAAATCTAAATTCTTAAGTTTTTCAATATCATTATTGTAGAATTTTTTTAAATCAGTTGAATAAGCAAAATTATTTATTTTATAAGTTTGAGCATCTATTTCACCATGATTATGTTTGAAAGTTTCTATTTCCAAATCATTAATATGTGTTTTACTTTTTAAATTTTTAATTTCCATAAAAGGTTGATAATCTTTTTCACCAACAAAAATATATTTATAATTAGTTAAAATTTCTGATTTCATTTCTGAAGGCATATATGCAGGAATTATTTTACTATTAAAAACAGACATAGCTCTCATATCTGGAAGGCCTGCCGTATGATCACTATGAATATGAGAATAAAAAACAGCGTCAATATTAGTACATTTAGCTTTGTATAATTGTGTTCTTAAATCAGGACTAGTGTCTATTAAAATATTAGTTTTTTTTTTAGTAATTAGTATTGATGATCTAGTTCGAAAATTATTTTTATTATTAATATCTATCTTTCCATTTCTATTCCATGCAGCAGGTGAACCATAAGATCCTCCACATCCTAATATTCTTATTTTCATCAAGATATTTCATTATATCTAATTGCTTTAGAAAACAAATTATAAAAATTATTATCTGTAATTTCTATAATTTTATCGAATGACAAATCAAAATAAATACTAAGATATTCTGCTATATATTTAACGTATGAAGGCTCATTAGATTTACCTCTATAAGGAACTGGGGCTAAAAATGGACTATCTGTTTCAATTAAAATTGAATTAATTGGAAAATTTTTGACAACTTCTCTCAATTCATTTGCATTCTTGAAAGTAATTATCCCTGATAAAGAAATTAAATAATCATTATCTATACAAAAATTTTTTAATTTTTCAGATCCCGTAAAACAATGAAAAACTATTTTAAGTTTATTATTTTTTTGATAATTTTTTAAAACTTCAATAATTTCAGACTCTGAATTTCTCTGATGTATAATTAAGGGTAAATTTGTTTCAATTGATGCCTCAATATGATTTTCAAAAACTAAGTATTGTTCTTTTGAGAATTCTTTAGAATGGTAAAAATCTAAACCGGTTTCCCCTATAGCTATTACTTTATTATTTTGTGAAAAATCTATTATTGTTTTTCTTGATATTGTTTTAATAAGAGAAACATTCTGAGGATGAAGTCCGTAACTTAAGTAAATAGATTGATAATTTTTTATTAATTCGTAATGTTCTTCAAAATTTTCTGGATCAGTATTAATTGATAAAATTGAAGTAACATTATTATTTTTTGCATTATCTATTATAGTTGAAATGTTTTCTCTTATTGAACTAAAATTTAAATGACAGTGAGAATCAATCATCTAACTGAATTCGAGGAAAAATTGGTTCAGGGATATTAATTTTTTTAGAATTTAATGGTAAATCAAATATATTATCGTAATTTAAACTAGAAATATCTAAGTTTATTAGTTTTAGAACTTTATTAGAGCTATTAGGAATAATTGGATAAAGCATAAAAGTACATCTTTTGATTAATTCAATAGAAACTGATAGTACAACATGCATTCTTTCTTGATCTGTTTTTTTCAAATTCCAAGGTGCTTGTCTATCAACATAAATATTTGTTTCAGTTAAAAGATCAAAAATTTCTTTTATAGATTTATCAATTTCTTGATTGTCTAAAAAATTTTTATATTGATTAAATTTTTTTTCTGATAAGTCTAATAATTTCTTGTCATCATTATTTAAAATAAAAGAATTTTTTACAATAGAATCAGAATTTTTATTAATAAATGAACATACTCTTTGAATTAAATTTCCAAAATTGTTAGATAAATCTGCATTTATTCTATTAACCATAGAATTTTTTGAAAAATCTCCATCATTACCAAATGGTACTTCTCTAAATAGATAAAATCTAAATTGATCTAATCCAAATTCTGAAATAACATCATAAGGATTAATAACATTGTTTAATGACTTAGAAATTTTTTCACCTTCATTCGTCCACCAACCATGTGCAAAGACTCGATTAGGAGGTTCTAAATCTGCTGCCATAAGAAAAGCTGGCCAATATACTGAGTGGAATCTTAATATATCTTTACCGACTATATGCATAGCAGGCCAATAACTTTTAAATTTATCAGAAGTAGTATCTGGATATCCTATAGATGTTAAATAATTACATAGAGCATCAATCCAAACATACATTACATGCTTTTCATTATTTGGGACTGGGACACCCCATTTAAATGTTGTTCTCGAAATTGATAAATCTTTTAGACCACTTTTAATAAAGCTTATAACTTCATTATACCTTGCTTTTGGTTGAATAGATTTTGGATTATTTTTATAAAATAACAATAATTTATCTTCCCATTCAGATAACTTAAAAAAATAACTTTCTTCTTTTACCCATTCAACAGGAGATCCACTAGGTGCAAAAAAATTATCATCTTTTTTGATTAATTCA
>MDTG01228195.1_pt1 | contig 17387 bp, 22 predicted proteins | sample 811421 | NCBI WGS metagenome assembly MDTG01 (sample SAMN05326645, study PRJNA326480) | marine metagenome | isolation source: seawater | place: Pacific Ocean: South East | collected 2011
ACCCACAAAACAAAGACTAAAAATTTGCGAAGTTTTGTTTAATACTGAAAAAACTTTTCATTTTACAATAAATGATCTATCAAAAATTATTAAGGAAAAAGTTAATGAAAAAATATCCCTTGCTACAGTATACAATACTGTGCATGCTTTTAAGAAAAAGGGCTATTTAAAGGAAATTTCAATTAATAGCGATAAAAGCTATTTCGATACAAATACATCTATTCATCATCATTTTTATGACGAAGATACAAATCAGCTAATTGACTGTGATCAAAAAGATATTGGAAATATAAATATAAAAAAAAACGTAACAGGGAAGAAAGTTAATTCTATTGAAGTTTTAATTAAAGTTGCGAATGAATATCAAAACTAAATAAAATTCAATTAAATCGTATATAAAAAATAACTTAGAATAATTCTAATGTATTGACTTCTACATTAGAATAATTATAAAGTAGATTTTATGAATACCCCTGAAATTATTTTTAAAACAAGAATAGGTGATAACCAAAATTTAGGAGGAGGATGCTCAATAGGTGGAAGATGGAAAGATATTAATACTACAGACCTATTTAAAGACAAAAAAGTAGTCTTATTTTCATTGCCTGGAGCATATACACCAACTTGTTCATCACAACAACTTCCTGGTTATGAGGAAAAATATGATGAATTAAAAAAATACGTAGACGAAGTTTATTGTATTTCTGTAAACGACTCTTTTGTTATGAATGCTTGGTTTAGAGACCAAAATATAAAAAAAGTGAAACCAATTGGTGATGGTGAAGGAAAATTTACTAAAGAAATGGGCATGTTAGTAAATAAACCTAAACAGGGCTTTGGTATGAGATCATGGAGATATTCTGCATTTATAAATAATTGTAATGTAGAAAAATTATTTGTTGAAGAGGGTAAAAATGACGAAGGCTCAGATAATGACCCTTTTGAATTAAGTGATGTTGATACAATGCTAGATTATTTACAAAATAAAATAAATTATTAACTTATTTTAAACTTCCCCAGATATTTTTTTTATCTATCCAACCTGAAAAACCAGCAGTATTAATTTTGCACCAATTTTTTTGACATTTTTCTACAATTAACAATCTGCCTCTCTTGATTAATGCTATTGGTCTTGCAAAAGAAGTTGCATTTTTAAATAAAATCTTATCAGTTGATGCAATTATTGAGTTATTTTTTTTAAGTTGAGAAACATGAATCCATCCACTATTTTTTCTAAAATCAATTATTCTTCTAAAGTTTTCTTTTTTATCAATTTGTTTAATTGGAAGATTTGATTTTCTATAAACATATTTGATATCAGAATCAAAACTAGGTCCGTATCGAACATTAACTTTATTCTTTTTTAACGAAACAAATATTTCATCTGCTAAACTATAACCAGAAATTAATAATAAAAAAATAACTATATTAATATTCTTAACAAATAAGTTCATTTATTTTATTCTTTTATTTATTTTTACTTTTCTTAAATTTAAATTTATTAAATCTAAAATCACAATAAATCCATCTAGATTTTTTCCTATTTTTAAGATTCTTTTTAAAACTTCATTTGCTAGCATAGTTCCAACTATTCCAGCTATAGTTCCTAGAATTCCTTCATATTCACAGTTTAATATATCATCAGTAATCATCTCTTCTTGATAAAAATCTCTTAAACAAGGCCCATTTTTTTTCTTAAAATTAAAAGAAAAAATATGACCATCAAATTTACTTATAGCTCCAGTAATAAGAATTTTTTTATTTTTTATGCTTGAATCATTAATTAAAAATTTGCTTTCAAAATTATCTGTACCATCAATTATATAATCATAATTTCTAATTATTTTTTCAAGTTTTTTTCTATCCAATTTATAATCAAAGATATTTATTTTTGTTTTGGAATTGATTTCATTCAATCTTTTTTTTGCGACTTCAACCTTTGATTTTTTAAGATCTTTCTCGTTATATAAACTTTGTCTATGAATATTTGATAGATCAACTATATCATAGTCTACTATACCAAGCGTGCCAACACCAGATCGAGTTAAAAAATCTGCAGCAGGACACCCTAGTCCACCCATCCCAATAATCAAAACTTTAGCATTTAAGATTTTTTTTTGACCTAATGCACCAATATTTTTTAATATTATTTGTCTTGAAAATTTTTCTATTTCCTTTTTGGTTAATATTGCACTCATTTTCCTGTTGAGCCAAAACCACCTTCTCCTCTAACTGTATCTGGAAGATTATCAGTTTCCTCAAGATCTATTTTTATAATAGGAGTTAAAATCATTTGTGCTATTCTATCTTTGTTATTAATTAAAAAATCTTCATTTCCATGATTAAAAAGAATTACCTTAAGCTCTCCTCGATAATCACTATCAATTGTCCCTGGTGCGTTTAACACGCTTATACTATTTTTTGCAGCTAAGCCTGATCTTGATCTTATTTGAATTTCAAAATCTCGAGAAAATGCTACAGAAAGACCTGTTGGTATTAAACATGAAGATTTAGGTTTTAAGGTTATAGGCTTATCTATGAATGCCATTAAATCCATTCCTGATGCGCCGTCCGTTTTGTAAGCTGGTAATTCAACTAAAGAATTTAATTTTTTTATAAGAACTTTTGACATTAATTTAATTGATCAATTATTCTGTCAACTATTTCATCAGATATTTCAGATTTTTTTTTATATGAAAGTTTTTCATTTTTAATATTTTTATCTTTATAGTGAATAACTACTTCATTATAGTCAGAATTAAATCCAATATCTTTATTCGAGACATCATTCGAAATTATCCAATCGCAATTTTTTTTATTTAATTTTTTTTCAGCATTATTTTCTACCGAATTTGTTTCAGCTGCAAAACCAATAACAAGATCAGGCCTCATTGAATTATGATTTGAAATATAATTAAGTATATCTATATTTTTTTCTAACTGTAATTTTAAACTTTCTTTTTTCTTAATTTTTTTTTCATATTTTTTATTAATTTTAAAATCTGCAACTGCTGCAGAAAAAATTGCTACATCTACTGGTAAATTTTTTTGAGTTGCAACTAACATTTCATGAGCAGTTTCAACTTTAATAACCCTGATATCGTTGTTTATTTCTATGTTGGTTGGGCCAGATATTAGCGTGGTATCAAATCCTTTTTTTGATAAAGATTTAGCTAATGCATATCCTTGTTTGCCGCTTGATTTATTTGTAATAAAACGAACAGGATCGATATATTCATTAGTTGGCCCTGCGGTGACTAAAGCTTTATATTTTTTATCTTTTTTATTTATTAAAAAATATTCATTTATTTCACTAATAATAGTTAATGGATCTGACATTTTACCTTCACCATATTCTCCGCATGCCATATCTCCAATTTCTGGACCAATTAATTTATAGCCAAATTCTTTTATTTTTTGTAAATTTATTTTTGTAGTTGGGTGTTCCCACATTCTTACATTCATTGCTGGAGCTAAATAAATGTTTTTATTTGAAGCTAAAACCACAGTTGACGCTAAATCATCGGTTGTTCCTTGAGCAAGTTTTGAGATTGTATTTGCTGTTGCTGGTGCAATTATAATAATATCAGCCCATCTTGCTAATGAAATGTGATCCATTTCAGTTTCATTTTCTATACTAAATAGGTCGGTATAAACTTTGCCCTGAGAAAGAGATACAACTGAAAGTGGAGTCACAAATTGTTGAGCGCTGCTTGTAAGAATAGTTTTAATTTCTGCTCCATTTTTTTTAAAAAGCCTGATAGTTTCGAGACTTTTATATGCAGAAATTCCTCCGCAAATAATAAATAATATTTTTTTATTTAATAGATTTTTCATTGTAGAATTAAAATACCAATAGTCCAAGAATTACAAGACCTAATAATCCAATAATAGATTGGTTTCTAAAAGTTATCATTTCAGATTTTTTATTATTTAAAGCTGTATAAGAATTTGAATTTTGGGGTATTTGACCGCTAGCTAAAAATGTTAAAGCTTGATTGGCTTTATCCATAATTTCAGGAAACTCAGGTAATCTTTTAATTACTTCTGAAGTATTTTTTAATGTTTCATTAAAATTATTTATTGGATCTTTTGTTTCTTTTAACCAATTTTCTAGAACTGGTTTTGAGGTTATCCAAATATTTGTGTCAGGATTTAACTTTCTTGCAACTCCTTCAACTACGACCATGGTTTTTTGCAACATTAATAGTTGAGGCTGAGTTTGCATATTAAATTTTTCAGTTACATCAAACAATTGTTTGAGTAATTTTCCTCCAGATATATCCTTAACCGCTTGACCAAATATGGGTTCTCCAATTGATCTAAGAGCTTGTGCTAAATCATCAATTGGCACGTTGTTTGGCACTAAACCAGCTACCAAATGCACTTCAGCTACTTTCTTATAATCTCTTTGAATAAAACCAAATAAAATTTCTGCTAAAAAACGTTTGCTCACTTTGTCTAGTCTTCCCATTATTCCAAAATCTATAGGAACTATTTGACCATTATTATCAATAAAGATATTTCCTTGGTGCATATCGGCGTGAAAAAACCCATCTCTCACTGCATGTCTTAAAAAATGTTGAATTATATTTTCTGCAACTTTATTAGTATCTATATTCTTTTTTTTCAATTCTTCAGTTTCTCTAATAGAAACACCTTCTACCCAATCTAAAGTCATGACATTTTCACTTGTAAAATTCCAATAGATTTTAGGTACCATAAAACCAACATCATTATTTGTATTTTCTGCGTATTCATTTGCGGCAGCAGCTTCGAATCTTAAATCCATTTCAAGATTAGTAATTTCTTTTAGAAGAAATACAACTTCAACTAGTTTCAATCTTTTCGTCTTTTTTACAAAAGTTTCAACAATGAAAGCAAATAACATCATTGCATCTATTTCTTCATTAAATATTTTTTTTATATCAGGTCTTAGAATTTTTATAGCTACATCTTTAATTGTTCCGTTATCATTTATTTTTGCTTTATGTACTTGTGCAATAGATGCCGCAGCAACAGGTTCACTTAAATCAATTATAGAGTCAAAGGTTTCCTCTCCTAGATCATTTTTAATTATCTCTTTTGCTTTGGTGATAGAAAAAGCAGGCAACCTATCTTGTAAATTTTCTAATTTTTTAGAAAGATCTTCGCCTATGATATCTGGTCTTGTTGCTAAAAACTGCCCTAGTTTGATAAATGTAGTGCCCAAAGACTCCAAGGAGTTTGAAAGTCTTTCGCCCTCATCATAATTAATTTGATTTTGCTCCTTTTTAGAAAATGAAAATGATAAAAGTTGAAATAGAATTGTAATAAATAGAGGTGGCTTTTTAAATTTTGAAGCAATACTTAATATATCAGATTTTGCAACTTTTCTCCCGATCTTGAATAGAGTAAGAAGTTTTTTAATCATTATAATTTCCATCCACTATGTATTGACACAATCCCACCAGAAAAATTTCTATATGAACATTTTTGTAATTTATTATTTTTCATTAAGTCAATTAACTCGTCTTGATTAATAAATTCTTCAATACTTTTGACTAGGTATTCATAAGGCTCTTTTTGACCAACAACAAGTTCTCCTATAATTGGAATCAATTTTGAATAATTTTTATAGATAAAGTTGAGGTTTGAATTTTGAATTTTTGAAAATTCAAGGCATAAAAATCGGCCCCCAGGTTTTAAAACTCTATAAGCTTCAGAAATAGTTTTATTTAAATCTTTTGTATTTCTTAAACCAAAACCGATAGTATAAAAATCAAATGTATTATCCTTGAATGGCAGTTTTTCAGCATAGGAAATTATCCAATTAATATTTTTATATTTAGATAATTTTTGCTTTCCATGATTTAACATGCCTTTATTAGGATCAACACATGTGATTTCTGCATCTTTATTAGTATAATCCAAAAAAAGTTTTCCAATATCACCAGTACCACACGCAACATCTATTAATTTTTTATTTATAGATGGATTCATCATGCTTATTAAACTCTTTTTCCAAAATCTATGTATACCTAAAGACATAAAATCATTCATCAAATCGTATTTATTATAGACTTTGTCAAATACTCCTTGTACTAGACCTTTTTTATTTTGAAGATATTGTTGCATATAAAAAAAATATATATTCAATATAGTGTTAAATGCCAGAATTACCAGAAGTAGAAATTGTCAGACAATCTCTTGAAAAAAAAATTAAACATAAAAGGGTAAAAAAAGTAATTGTTAGAAATAGAAATTTAAGATTTAAATTATCCTCTAATTTTAGGAGTTATATCCAAAACCAAAAAATAGTAAAAGTTGGAAGATTTTCTAAATATCTAATTATTTATCTATCAGATGGCCATTATTGTTTAATCCATTTAGGAATGTCAGGCACTATTCATATTGTTAATAATAATTTATCAAAAGTAATTACTAATACTAGTTTTTATAGCTCTCAAAGTCTTCCAAAAAAACACAATCATATAGAATTATTATTTGATAAATTCAAAGTGATATATAATGATCCAAGAAGATTTGGTTTTTTTCAAATTATTAAAAGTTCTTTAGAACTTAAAAAAAGATTTAATCATTTAGGTCCAGAGCCATTTGATCCAAAATATAATTTAAATTATGTTTGTGAATACTTTAAAGGCAAAAATAAAAATATTAAAAGTTTTCTTTTAGACCAAAAATTTGTATCGGGTATTGGAAATATATATGCAAGTGAAATTTTGTTTTTGAGTAAAATATATCCATTTAAAATGGTAAATACTTTAAATAAAAAAGAGTGTCATAAAATTATTCTAAATTCTAAAAAAATACTCACAAAAGCTATTTTGTATGGAGGTTCTAGTATACGAGATTTTAAAAATTTACATGGCACAAGAGGTAAATTTCAAAATGAATTTAAAGTTTATCAGCGAGAGGGAAAAAAGTGTAAAAATTTAGGATGCTTTAACCTTATTAAGAAAAAGATATTTTCCAATAGATCAACTTTTTTTTGCGAATTTTGTCAAAAATAATCAATTATTTTATTGACCACTATAATTTCCCAAGTTATACCCCTGCTGTTATGGCTAATACTAAATCAGCAATTAAAAGAATAAGAAGAATTTCTAAACAAACTGCAGTAAATAAAGCAAGAAAGAGTAGATTTAGAAATGCTTTAAAGAAAATGAATCTTCTTATTGAAAATAAAAAAAAAAGTGAAGCAATAACTTTTTTACCAAAGCTTAATTCAGAATTAATGAAGATTGCGAAGACGGGTATTATCAAAAAACAAAATGCCTCAAGAAATATTTCAAGAATAACAAAGAAAATTTCTTCAATCTAAACTATATATTTTAAAATTTAAATTATAATTTTAATTATACATTATATGTGTAAATAATTATTCATATTACTATATTTAGATTTCAATAATTTATTTTAAAATTTATACAATCTATGAATGATTCAATCTATGAATGATTCAATTAGTAATTTTAATTTTTAAAAACGTAAAATTTTCTTATTAAGATGAAACAAAAACTACAATCATAGATTTTATTTTTTTTTATTTTTTATTTATTAAGTTGTTGCAAATTTTTTCAAATCGTTCTAACTGGGATTTCCTTTAATTTATGAACAAATCTATAAATTCAACCAATTTAAGTAATTTTAAGTCTGAAAAATTTAACTGGGCTAAGGTTCAAGTCGAAATGAAAAATAAGCTGGGGCCAGATGTTTATGAAAGTTGGCTTAAAAAAATTTCATTCATAGATGAATTTAATAATTATTTATTATTATCAGTACCAACCAGATTTATTAGAGATTGGATCACATCTAGATATCTGGACCAGATTTTAAAAATTATTAAAATCTTTAAAAAAGATATTATAAGAATTGAATTTAAGATTATTGATAACGATCCAAATTTAAAAAATGAGATTTCAGAGACTGAAAACCCAATTGAAAGAACAGAAAATGTTTCTTTTATTAAAGATTCATATCTACAATATAATAGAATAGATCCAAACAAAAGATTTGATAATTTTATAACTGGTACAAGTAATAAACTTGCATATGAGGCTTCGTTAAAAGTTTCTGAAAATATATCTCATTATAATCCGCTCTATATATATGGTGGAGTTGGAATGGGAAAAACTCATCTTTTAAATTCAATTGGTTTTGAATTGAAAGATAAAAATAAGATTATGTTTATCTCTGCAGAAAGATTTATGTATCAATTTATTAAATCAATAAAATCAAATGATATGGTAAAATTTAAAGAATATTTTAGAAATACTGATATTTTATTAATAGATGACATTCAATTTATTAGTGGAAAAGAAGCTATGCAAGAAGAGTTTTTTCATACTTTTAACGCTCTACTTGATAAGGGTTCTCAAATTATTGTATCAGCTGACAGACCCCCAAACAAATTATCTAGGATACAAGAGAGAATAAAATCTAGATTTTCTGGTGGATTAGTAGTTGATATTCAAAAACCTGATAATGAGCTTAGAAAAAAAATCGTCAGAAAAAAAGCAGAGGAATTAAATAATCTCTATGTAGATCAATTATCGGTTTCAAGAGAAATACAGGATTTTATAAGCAATGAGGTAACAGAGAGTATTCGAGAATTAGTTGGAGCAATTAATAGAGTAGTTTCTTTTTCTAGAATTTATAATAAAGAGCCAAATTTAGCAGAAACGAAAATTGTTTTGAAAGATTTACTTAATCTTGGAGAAAATAAAGTTACTATAGATTTAATACAAACAGTAGTTTGTAAATTTTTTAAAATTAGTAAAAATGAAATGTTATCATCAAGAAGATCAAGGTATCTAGTAAGACCAAGACAAACAGCGATTTATTTATCAAAAATATTAACATCTAAGTCTTTACCTGAGATTGGTAGAGAATTTTCAAATAGAGATCATACCACTATAATTCATTCAGTTAAAACCATAGAAAAAATTAAAGATAAAAATCCTGAGATGGTTGATAATATTAACAAATTAAAAAACAAAATATTGTATAATAATAAAGGAAATGAAATTTAACGTAAACCAACAAGATTTTCAAATAGCATTAAATTATTGTCAGGGTGTTATTGAAAAAAGGAATACTCTTCCAATTTTATCTAATATTTTATTAGATGCACATAATTCAAAGTTAACAATAACAGCAACAGATTTAGATCTCATATTTGTTCATCAAATAAATAATGTTGAGGTTCTAGAGGAAGGGAAAACTACGACTGTTTCTTCGACTATATATGATATTGTAAGAAAATTATCCTCAGGAAAAAAAATAAATCTAACTTTAAACGATACAAATAAACTTCATTTAGAATCAGAGAAATCTATTTTTAACCTAAATTGTCTTAGCTCTTCGGAATTTCCTCTATCGAATGAAAATTTTAATCAAAAAGAGTTTAGAATTAAATCAAAACAACTTTTAAAATTATTAAATAAGTGCAAATTTTCAATTTCTAGTGACGAAACTAGACATTATCTTAGTGGAATTTACTTTCATCAAACAGAGGTTGAAGATAAAAATTATTTATCAGCTGTTGCTACAGATAGTCATAGAATGTCAATTTCAAAAACAAGATTAGAGGAAAAAATTGATTTTGAACCCATAATTTTACCGAAAAAAACTATTTTTCAACTTTGCTCTTTATTAGATAATTATGATGGAGATGTAAAAGTTTCAAATGATAAATCAAAAATAAAATTTGAACTAAATGACAGTATATTAATATCTAAACTTATTGATGGAAAATTTCCAAATTATATTCAAGTAATTCCTAAGAATAATCAAAAAAAATTAGAAATAGATTTAAAACTATTTTTAAACTCGATTGATAGAGTTGCTTCTGTATCATTAGATAAAAAAGATGGTGTTAAATTTAAATTATCTAAAAATACATTAGATTTATCTGTCAATAATACAAACAGTGGAGATGGTAAAGAGACATTAAATGTTAAATTTGAACACGAATTAGAAATAAGTTTCAATTCAAGATATTTGATTGACGTTGCGTCACAGCTAGATGGAGATAAAGTTGAGATCTTTTTTAATGATACTGGCTCCCCTGCTTTAATAAAAGATCCAGGTGACTTTAATAGTATATTTGTTGTTATGCCCATGAAGGGTTAACCTAATAAATCCAACTCTGAATAAATATCTTTTTCTAAAATATTCAGGAATTCTTCTTTTGATAAACCTTCTGGAATTGATTTTAAAATTGAAACTGTAATTATTTTATTTTTTTTTTTTAATCCTTTTTTAGGCCAAACATGCCCTGAATTAATAGCAACTGGTTGGCAAGCAATATTCAATTCCTCATAAATTCTTGAAGCACCTTTTTTAAATGGCAATCTATTGTCAGGTGACACCCTTGTTCCCTGAGGAAATATAATTATTGGCCTATTGGAATTGCTTATACTTGCTGAAATATTTTCAAAAAAACTTAAATTATCTTTTGTAATTTTATCTCTTTTTATTGAAATTGATCCAATTTTTTTTAAATACCAGCCAAATATTGGAATTAACAATAATTCTTTTTTAAGAATAAAAACTGGTGAGTTAAATATGGTTTGTAAATAAAAAGTTTCAAACATTGATTGGTGAGAGGCAGCTATAAAAAATTTCTTATCATTTATAATATTTTCTCTTCCTTTAATCGAAATTTTGACAGATAAAAATATTTTTAGACAAATACTTGCCCAAAATCCCATTAATTTTCCTCCAATCAGGGTGATTTTTTTTGGCAAAATAAGTGCTGGTAAAAACATTATTGAAATAAAAATTATTCCAGAAAAAAAAAATATTGTGAATAAAAAATTTCTTATCATTTGCTTTTAAAGCTAGATTATATCTTTATACTTTTGTCTTTTTTTAATTATTTTAATTTTTGATTTATTAATCAATAGTTCAATTGGTTTTAGTCTTAAGTTGTAATTTGAGCTTAAAGAAATTCCATAAGCTCCGACATCACATATAGCGATTAAGTCTTTTTCTTTTAATTCTTGAAAATTATTCAATGTAACAAATTTGTCTGTACTTTCGCAGATTGGACCTACAAATTCGTAAGGTTTTTTTGAAAATTTTTTTGATTTAATTACCGGCAAAGTTTTATGAATTGCACCGTATAGAGCAGGCCTCATCAGATCATTCATTGCAGCATCTAAGATAACAAATTTTTTTCTTTCACTATCTTTTATATAGATTACCTTTGTAATTAATGTTCCAGTGTTTCCTATAATAGATCTACCAGGTTCAAATATAATTTTAACATTATTGTTTTTTAAAAATCTTAATATAGCGGCATTATATTTATTATAATTTAATTTTTTATTTTTATTAGAGTAATTAATCCCCATACCACCACCTAAATCTATAGATTCAAACTTATGATCAGTTTTTTTAAGAATTGAATTTAATGTATTTAGCATCTTTTCATATGGTCTATGGTCTAAAATTTGACTGCCAATATGAACGCTTAGACATTTTAAATTCATATAATTAGAATTTTTACAGAAGCTAATGATTTCAAAAAATGTTTTTTTGTTTACACCAAATTTATTTTCTTTTTTTCCAGTAGAAATTTGATTTAATGTTTTAGCATCTGTATTTGGATTTAATCTAATTCCAATATTTACTTTTCGATTTGTTAATTTTGCAATTTTATTAATTTCTTTTATTTCACTTAGAGATTCTGCATTAATCAAAAATATTTTTTTCTTTATAGCAAAATTTATTTCTTTAGATGTTTTTCCAACTCCTGAGAATACTATTTTATTTGGACTTATCCCTGCTTTAAGAGCCATCATTAGCTCTCCAATTGACACCACATCAGCCCCTAAACCAAATTTTTTAATCTCTTTAATTAAATTTAAATTAGTATTAGATTTAATAGCAAAACAAATTAAGGGTGAAAAAGATTTAAAATTTTCTTTAAAGTTATTTATATTTTCTTTTAATTTAGAATATGAATAACAATATACAGGTGTTCCAAACTTATTTGCAACTTTTTGGAAATTAACATTTTCTATTGTTAGCTTCTTATTAATATATTTCATTAAGTCTTTTTAATTAAAATAGTTTGTATCATTGTTTTTTTTTGGGGATCTTTATATTTAGGATCACCTTTTTTTCCACATGAAATTACAATGCAACAAAGTAATAAAGCTAATAAAGTTCTTAGTATCATTTTTGTTTTTTATATTTCATTATCATTTTTTTAATATTTTCAAAAGATGTTCCACCAAAAGATTTTTTTGAGTTAATAGAATTACTTAAATCAAATACTTTTAGAACATCTTCTTTGAGTTTTGGCTCAATTTTTTTTAGTTCTTCTAATGATAACTCATTTAATTTTTTGTTTGATTTTTCAGCTAAATTAACAATAGCAGCCGTTTTTTGATATGCTTTTCTAAAAGACATGGAGTGGTTCTTAACGAGGTAATCTGCTAAATCAGTTGCAGTGATATATCCATTATTTGCAAGTTCTAACATTTTTTTTTTATTAGAACTGCAGTTGTTAAGTATTTCATCGAAAATTTTAAGACAATTGTTTAATGTGTCGTAAGATTTAAAAACTATTTCCTTGTCATCTTGTAAATCTTTGAAATACGACAGTGGCAAACCTTTTAAAATTGTTAGCATAGAAAATAAATTACCGTATGCGCTTCCTGATTTTCCTCTTAAATATTCTAATAAATCAGGATTTTTTTTTTGTGGCATTATTGAGGATCCAGTAACAATTTTATCGGATAAATTTATTAAATTAAAACCATCTGAGTTCCAGATAATAAGTTCTTCAGCAATTCGGGAAATGTGCATTGAACAAACAGAAACTGCATATAAAAAATCTAATACGAAGTCTCGATCTGATACTGTGTCAATGGAATTATTAGTTGGTTTTTTAAAGCCAAGTTTTATTGATGTATAGTTCCTATCTATATTATACGAAGTGCCAGCTAAAGCAGCTACACCTAATGGATTTTCCTCTAAACTATTTAAATTATTTAAAAATCTTTTTTTGTCTCTATTAAACATTTCTACATAAGACATCAAATAATGTGCAAAGGAAATTGGTTGGGCATTTTTTAAATGTGTAAAACCTGGCATAATAGTTCGAATATTTTTTTCTGCTAGCTTAATTGTACTTTTTATTATTTTATCAATATTAGTATTGGTTTTTTTTGTTGCACTCCTAATCCAAATTTTAAAATCAGTAATGACCTGATCATTTCTTGATCTAGCTGTATGAACATATCCAGCTTCATCACCAATAATTTGAAAAAGTCTTTTTTCTATATTCATATGAATGTCTTCATATTTTTCACTAAATTCAAATTTATCATTAATAATTTCTTTATTTATCTTGTTTAACCCGTAAATAATTTTATTTTTGATCTTGAACGAAATTATTTTTTGTTTGAATAACATCTCCACATGTACAATTGAACTTTGAATGTCCTCATTATAAAGTCTTTTATCTACATTAATAGAATTACCTACTTTTTGAAACAAAGTAGATGTGTTTTTTTTTATTCTAGCAGTCCATATTGCTTGGTTGTTTTTATTTTTTACCATGATATTTAATTATACCTATTAAATATGAGATTTTTAATAATATTTATTTTTTTGATAACAAATGTCTTTGCCGATGATGTATCAAATATAAAAAATATTGTTATACACAAAGTGCCAAAAACATATGATAATGTGATTTTTTTAGACAAAAATGATCAAAAAATTAATATTAATCAGTTCAAAGGTAATTTGTTAATATTAAATTTTTGGGCAACTTGGTGCAAACCATGTAAAGAAGAAATGCCATCTCTTGATAGTTTGCAAGCTAATCCAGATTTAGACAAATTTAAGATTTTTCCAATTAATATTGGTAAAGAAAAATTAGAAAAAGTTAATAAATTTTTTACTGATCTTAATATTCAAAATGTTCAAACTTATTTCGATCCTCCTGCAAGTTTGGCTAATACTTTTTCCTTAAGAGGCATACCAACATCAATTCTGTTTGATAAAAATGGAAATGAATTTGCTAGAATTATAGGATCTATAAATTTTGAGGATGAATCTTTTATAAGTTGGATAAAAAAATATAACTAATTTTTAAAAAAATATGCAAAACCAACTAAGGCAATAATAGCAATAAACTGCAAAAGCACTCTTAGTTGCATCAATTTATTTGAATATTTTTTACTAGTTTCTCCACCTTTAAAGAGAGTGCCAATACCCAAAATTAAAACTATTCCTACTGCAATTAGAAGAACTATAGATAAAATTTTAACAAATATTCCTGAAAACATTTTTATATTGTAAAGTGTTTTAAAAAATAAAAAACATAATTAATAAACTATGACATTTTGTCTAAATTCAATCATTATAAAGCCAGAAAAGGGCAATGAGATTAAAAATGCAATTATCTTATTTCATGGCTATGGAGGAGATGGAAAGGATATAAGCATGTTAGCTTTAAATTGGAAAAGATATATGCCTAATACTGTTTTTATTTGTCCAAATGGACATGAGCCATGTACCATTAGTTCTTCAGGTTACCAATGGTATGACTTATCAAAGGATGATAAGGATTATATATTAATACAATCAACCAAAGTGGAAAAAATTATTAAGAAATTTATAAACGAAATAAAACAGGAATTTAAATTATTAAACAAACAAATTTGTCTATCTGGATTTAGCCAAGGATGCATGATATCTTTAAATGTTGGTCTTACAAATGAGGAAAATTTTTCTTGTATTGTTGGTTTTTCTGGAAAAATAATTGACCAAAATGATTTAGTTAAAAGAATCAAAAACAATACACCCACTCTACTAATTCATGGTGAATCTGATCAAATTGTCCCATCAACTCATTTATTGGAGGCAAAAGATTTTTTAATACGAAATAAGGTTGAAGTTGATACTTTATTAATAAAAAATTGTGATCATCATATTCCTATTGAAGCATCAAGTACAGCCTTAAACTTTATTTTAAAAAAATTTTCATATTAGTTATTATTGATAAAATTTTTTAACTGAGTTAAAATCTAAATCATGAACGATTTTATTGAACAAAGTGTTTCTTTAGAAAAATGTCCAGCTTTGGTTCTTAATGCAGATTATAGGCCTTTAAGTTATTATCCTTTATCTTTATGGTCTTGGCAAGATACTGTTAAATCAGTTTTTCTTGATAGAGTTGTTATTGTAAGTAATTATGATCGAATTATAAGAAGTCCATCTTTTAATATGAAGTTACCAAGTGTTATAGCTTTAAAAGATTACATAATTCCTCAAACCAAGCCAAGTTTCACCAGATTTAACGTTTTTTTAAGAGATAAGTTTTCTTGCCAATACTGTGGTAGCAACGAAGAACTTACTTTTGATCACTTGTTACCAAGATCAAAAGGTGGACAAACAAATTGGGATAATGTTGTTACAGCATGCTCTGCATGTAATGTAAAAAAGGGAGGTAAATTATTAAAAAATTCAGATATGAAGCTTAACCAATATCCTTATCGTCCTTCAACAGAGGATTTACATAAAAATGGTAAAAACTTTCCACCTAATTATTTACACAAAAGTTGGATGGATTACTTGTATTGGGATGTAGAATTAGAAGCTTAGAATTTTTCAGAAATACTTATTGCAATTTTAGAACCTGTCTTAATAATTTTATCCAATAACAAATAAGGTCCTTTTTTTGTAGCACCTTCATCATAAGCGATATCTTTATGATCTATTTCATCTTGTCGGAATTTCGTAATATTTTTTTTTAAATCTTTTTCGCTATTATCTAACTGATTAATTTGATTTAAGTAATGTTCGTCTATAACTTCTTCAACAGATGCAGTACATAACATAGCAGCCTTTTTTCCAAGTAATGTTGTTCCAAATCCTAAGCCTACACCCAGCAAATCCCATAATGGTAAAAATTTAGTTGGCTGTATGTTTCTTTTTTTGATTTCGTTTTCAAAAAATTCACAATGTTCTTTTTCATGAATCTTCATTTCTTCAATCTTTTTTTTTAAATCATCATCATTTACAAAAGTATTTAATGCCAACAACTGTCCTTCATATATCTTGATAGCACCACGTTCTCCAGCGTGGTCTACTCTTATAAATTCCTCAACTCTTTTTTTGTCAATTTTTGTCATAATTAAAATAAATTTTTGATGTACTTAAACTTATTATTAAAGATATTAAAACATTATAACTTGTAAGTGATAATCCAAAGATTTTAAATGTAACATCTTGGCAGCTTACATTTTTCTGTTGTAGTTGCTTGAGAATATCCTCTTTTGACAGTAAGTTTGCTCCATTTTTTAAATCGCAAACTAATGATTCTCGAATATAACCTTGTTCAATACCCAAATGATATAGAGACAAAATTAAAGCTACTAGAAAAATAAGAATTAGCAAAAGAATGAAATTTTTTTCAAATTGAACAAACTTATAATTTAATATAATTATGATTATTGCTAGTAAATAAGGAATTCTTTCAAGTATACATAAATTACAGGGCTGAAATCCTAAAACATATTCAATAAAAAATGCTGATGTTAAAGCAATAATGCTAATTATAAAAATGAATTTTATCAATTTATTTTTGTTAATCTTAACCATTAAATTTTAAAAAAAAGTACATAAAGACAATTATTATAACTATTATAATTCCGATAATAGTGAACCATTTTGATCCATGTTTATTCATGTATTCAGTAAACATGTTTCCAAATCTATAAGATAGATAAGCAACTATAATAAATCTTAAACTTCTTGAAATTAGGCTTACAATTATAAAAATTGTAAGATTAAAAGCGATTAAACCACTTGATATTGTAAATGCTTTATAAGGTAGTGGAGTAAATCCAGCTAAAAAAAGAATGCTTAGCCATACAATGAAACCATTATCTTTAGACATTCTGAGTTTTAAATTTTCGACTTTATCTTGATAACCATAAAATTCGATTACAAACATTGCTAAATCAATAAAAAGATAACCAATTAAATATCCAAAAATTCCCCCTAAAACAGAAAATATTGAAGCTATTAAAAATATTTTTACATACTCTTTTTTTTTAGCAATAACCATCGGAATTATCATTACATCTGGAGGTATTGGAAAAAAAGAGCTTTCTACAAAAGAGACTAAACCCAAATAAAAATTAGAACTTTTATGTGCGGCCAATTCTAAACATTTATTGTAAAGAGCTTTAAACATTTTTTGGTTTTAATATAAATTTAGTTCTTATACTATTTAAATATAATTAATTAAATACATTGGGCGAATGGCGGAACTGGTAGACGCGCACGACTCAAAATCGTGTTTCGCAAGAAGTGAGAGTTCGATTCTCTCTTCGCCCACCAAAATACTATGA
>MDTG01318126.1_pt1 | contig 17385 bp, 20 predicted proteins | sample 811421 | NCBI WGS metagenome assembly MDTG01 (sample SAMN05326645, study PRJNA326480) | marine metagenome | isolation source: seawater | place: Pacific Ocean: South East | collected 2011
ACACGATATATATATAGCCGCAGCAATAATACCATCGCGATTATGTCCACGAAATGTTTTTTGTTCAGATATTTTCTTAAGATAACGATGTGCTTCATCAATAATAATTTTTGGAATGCCTGCATTATTTGCCATTGTACTAATACGTTGAAATTCGTCATATTGTGATTTCTCTTTATATGGCATTGATTGCCATTCGGTGTATCGTCGAACCTTTCTCATTTCATATGAAGAACGACTAGGACAAAGAACTTTACAACCATACGATGATTCTTCCAACAGAGGATTAATTGGCATACCACAACGGGTTGGATCTTGTGCATTATTATCATCAGCACCATAATAACGCCATTCAGCTGTTTGGTCAATACTGTCCTTATAAATGATACCACAGGTTTTACTGGAACAAGTTTGAAAACCATTTTCATTTATCGTAATTTTTTCTCCACAAGCGTCACAATTTTCTCGCTTTCCCATTGATTGTTCTCCTTCCTCATCATTTTTAGTGTATATACATTCAATATCTGGTTTTTCACTTAGTTTACCACCAAATTCAGAATCAAATAGTGACCACAATTCTTTTTTATTTGTTCCTTTTTTGGAACGTTTCTTTTTTGTTTTTGTATTCACGATTTTTTTTGGTTCAGACATCTTATTAATTATAAATATAATTTGGTTTGTTTAATTCAATTTTATATATATTTATATATATAATATAACAATGGGAAATCAACAATCAAGTGGAGCAAAGAAAGGTGATAATAAAAATGATTCTAACTTTCTTGCTGAATATGTAAATGAAATAGCTAGTAAATTAATAAGAGAACAAAACTTTCATGATATGAAACATTTATTCGATAGTAAGAAATGTGACAATTTAGTAATAATTACTGCAGACATATTTGAAAAGTATTTTACAGGTAATCAAGTTACTTATCTAGACCATCGAATTAAAGATGGTGTTGTAGATAACAATGAGGAAACTGCATTAAAAGAAGAGAATGTATTATACTTTGAAAAAGATAATTTAAAACACGTTGACATTGATACAAATAAAGAAACCGGTAAAACTGGTTTTAAGAAAAGAAGAATATGTATTGGTCTTGCCAAATATTATATTAAAATTGCGCATTTATTTGCTGCAATTAGAACTACCATTAATGAAGATCTTATTAAAGAAGAAAGAGAGCACCGTTCAAAAAAAGAATACAAAGATTATGAGCAAGATACGTACGACGATGACAAATATGAAGAATATTATGATAATTATTATGGTGGTGGTTACGATTCATATAAAAGATTAAGTGTGTGTGGGCGTCGTTTAATGTCATTATTACATAAAAAGAAAACAAAAAAGGGTGATTATTTAGCACCTGAATTTTGTTCATCCGAATATAGAAATAGAATTAAAACATTAGATGATGAATTGGGAATTCCTGAATTGGAAGCTTTATATAACAACCAATATGAATACGATGAAAGCAAACGAGACTGGAAAAAACAATTCACTGGACGTGATAAAAAAATGGATGATGAATACAAAAAAGATTTAACTGAATTATACAATCAAATGACACAAAGCACTGGAAAATTGTCCAAAGAAATTAGAGATTATACAGATATTCCTGTTGGAATGGAAAGTAATCCTCAATGTTCTAGAAGTACTGGACATAAAACATTACGTAACCACTTTTTAATTAAACGTGGTGATCAAGAAATTGAAAATGAATTTCTTTCGGAATATATGGCGAATATCAAAAAAATGGAAGATGAGGTTGAAAAGAAAAACCTTGAACTTATCGAAATTTTAAAATCGTTATTCAAAAAGAAAAGTGATGATGAAGCTGAAGGTGGAGCTGAAGGTGGAGCTGAAGGTGGAGCTGAAGGAGAATCACATAAAATTGTAATTGACCCCGAGTTGACTTATATCAAACTTCAAGAACTTGTTGCAAAAACAAGAAAAATAATAGTTAAAATGTACTTAGATTGTGACAAAGGGTATAAGACTGGTATTGAAATTTATATCAAAATGCTTGGTTCTAAGGCTGTTCAAGAAACTGAAGATGACTTAAAATTATTATCTGGTGAAGCAGAAAATACAGTTTCGGAATCACCTTCGGTAGATGAAAGTAAACCATATGATAAATACGAAGAACGTGATGAAGATAGATATGAAGACAAATATGAAGAACAAGATGATGAGAAATATGAAGACAAATATGAAGACAAATATGAAGACAAATATGAAGAACGTGATGAAGATAGATATGAAGAACGCGACGACAATAATAAATTAGATAGTTTTGAAAAAGAAATGGAAAAATCTAGACAAAAGAAAAAAGAAGCAAAGAAACTTCAAGTAGAAGGCGAAAATTTCAAAGAATACTTACGATTTAAAGAATACAAACGTTTAAGAAATGAAAAGAAAAAAAGAGACGAAAAACGAGAAAAACAAAATGGAGGTAAAAAAAATAAAACATTAAAAAAACAAAAAAATAAGAGAAATAAAACTAACAAAACCAACAAAAACTAATTTTATTATGCAATAAACAATTGTTTATAATACAAGCAATTGTTTATTTTTTACTTTTACTTTTACTTTTTACCTTTACCTTTAGAAAGCAATCGTGACATTAAATAAATACCCAAACAACTAATCGACAAAATATATATATTTGTTAAAGGATCGTCAGGTAAACTTCTATGAGGACTATTATCAGTAATCATCGAATCGTGAACCTTCGGATAATTCATATTTTTGTCATTTTGTAAAATAGTGGTAAAATTGTCTGTGCTACAAATTGTAGAATTTCTTTGTACATTTGTTTTTGGATTTTTATAATTCTTAAAAGCACACGGTTCAATTTTTTCTACTTCAGTATCTCTTATATGTCTTGATTCCCATTTTTTATTTCCATAATTGTCTACTGTTTGTAATGTTACAATACTGCAAGGTGGATATATTGGTTCCGTAAATGCAGTAAATAATTGCATAGGATTAAGATTTTTAATATTTTGCATCATACCCGGACCTATTCCACGTAATGGATAAAATTCACTACCAGCAATGTTATTAACAAACATAAATAATTCCTGTTTATCACCTTTAGAATCAGTACATTTACTTTGCGTATCTACAAAATATCGATTACCCATAGGACCACCTTTACCACCATTTACGGTCGATGCATTTGGAACTGAACCATAGTTACCAGATTGTCCTGATGAAATAATTTTGACATATGCTCCTAAGGCATCTATATTTCTTAAAGCATTATTAAAAGTTCCGTTATCATGCAACGCATAATCAGGATGTTGTGGCGATTTTATATTTTTACCATAGTTATATATTAAAGGGTCTGTCATTAATATATAGCAATATAATTATATTTTTTCTGTAACTTTTTTAACAATATAAATACCAAATAAACTCAATGATAGTATATATATATTTGTTAAAGGATCATCTGGTAAATTTGAATGAGGAATTGCGTATTTTGTAACACTTTTATAAGATGGTGTGAATTTATCGTTAAACATATTCATGAACTCGTCCACGTGTGCTGTCCGATGTGTTCCTTTTACATTTTTACATTGATCTGGAGTATATTTTTTTTTTACACCATCGACTGGATTTTTATGAAATCCGTCTATAGGTTCAAAAACACACGGATCTAAATTTTTTGCATCACTATCTGTTAAATTTACTGACACATACTTACTGGGGACATCATTATCAATCACATTTACTTTATATGTAGAACAATCTGGTGTTCCGCTTGTTGTAAGTGCTTGTATTATTGGTAAGGGGCTTAATTTAGTTATATTTCCAATTATTCCAGGTACTAATCCTCGAGATTCTGAAGCATTACCAGAACCATCTCTACTATCAGGAACATTATTCATATATTTATGTAACGTAACCTTATTCCCATTATTTTTACATTTACTTCCTGTATCATAATAGTAACGATTACCCATCGGTCCGGGTGTGCGAGATGCACCCTCCTTCTCGCCCCCTGCGTAACTATACTGAACTAGATCAAGATATGCTTCAACCGCTTCACGATTTCTATCTACCTGAGGCCAACCAGTAATTGCATTTACATCAGAGTGCATATTCATTTCCCCAGTACCTTTAACACCTCCCCAATAATTATATATTTGAAATGGACCATCATCTCCCATTTATTATTATATATATACTATAATAATAAATTTTACATTCCAACGGAACTTTCTAATTGTTTCGCTTTTTCTTCATTGCGTTTTGAAATAGAAGCCAATGAATGTGCATTTTGTTCAACTTTACCATCTAATGTAGTCATATTTTTGGCTAATGCATCTAAGCGCTTTAATTCATCATCAACATATGAAAGATTACCAGCATTTTTTTTTGATAATTTTAATGCTTCACTACATTCTTGATTTGTATTTCCTTCACGTAATGGTCTAAATGTTGGATGTGTGCTTAAATAAGAAATAATAATATACAAAAATAAAACAATTAAAACTTCAATATACATTTCTATTATTATAATAAAATATTATATATTTTTTATACAGATAAATCTTTTATTGCATCTGTATGTCCATCTGATTTTGTTTTAATTTTTTTATATTGCTCGTGATAATTCTTATTTTTATCGACACGTTTTTTTAGTGCGTTTATCTTTGTTTTTTGTGTATTTGCCATCGTCATCGGGTCTTCTTCATATTTTTGAAACCCTTTATTGCCTTCAATCACACTAAATAATCCAAATGAAATACCAAATACTTTATAACAGATATTTAACAAGATTAATACAAGAAAAAATAAAATTAATCCTTTTACAAGAAAACTCATATAATATAACTCTACAATTTTCTTTTATGTGTCTAATTTATTTTCTGTAATTACTATATAAAATGTTAAATTTTAATAATGGATATACAAGAGGTCAGAGATATGTTTCATGGAAAGCAAGCACAAAATATTCAATGAAACCGCGATCCAGAGGACCATTAGCCAATAATTCTGCATTAACAGACCCTGAAGGAAATGCTAATAATGTTTTTCCTGCTGGACGCCCTGGTCCAATTAAACATCATCGTTTACGTGGATCAACACAGGCTTTAGGTAGTGCTAGTGATTGTGTAAAATGTAAAGGAAAATTATCTATTACTGGAAGCATTACAGATGGTAATACAAATTGTCCTTGCACAAATGATGGTAAATATGGATTTCAAATTAAATCTGCCAGCACATTACTTGGTGTTGTAGTTGATGAGAATGGTGCGAAAACTATTGTTCCGAGCAAATATGCCACTTCGAATCGCGAATATTTACAACGTCGTTGCAAAACATTTAAACAGCGCGAATTTAATTTTGTTGGTTCCAATGCTGACGCTGAAAACAACCTTTATCAAGCAAATTGTGGTTGCAACAATGTTCCTGGAAGCTGCACAACAAAAACTTGCAGAGATGTTGTATACAAACGAAGCAATCCTGGATTCTCAACCCAAGGAGCTGTGTCGAGTGGAACTCGTATTCAGCGTTTAAAACACGAGACTGTTGCACATAATCATCATAAGAGTAATCATAAAGACTTTTGCTGCACAGCCGACAACGCTACTGCTAGATATGCTAAAAAAATCACAAACACTTGCAATACACGTGCAGGTAACTGTACTAGCGGTGTAACACGTGCCTATATTAGAGGCAGTTACAGAGTTGTTAATCGTTAATCGTTAATCATTAATCGTTAATTTTTTATTTATATTACAATCAAAAATTAACATTTTTATTTTTATTTTAATTTTAATTAATATCTTTTAATTCTTTTATATCAACCTCTTTTGAAATGGTACTAATTATTCGATTTTCATCATTATCATCAATTGTTCCAACTACACTTCTAACATAATCTAAATATTTTTGAGTTTCGCTATCACTATTATGCCAATTTGGATGCAAACTCTCCCATTGTTTGATCGCTTCTGTGTGTTTTTTCTTAACATTTGATATTGATTTTTCAATAATTTCTTTATTATCTTTACCCCAACCATCATCATCTTTTATATATAATGTTTTTCGTTTAATATCTGTACAATGAATCGGTCGTTTCTCAATATCTAATTGTTGTAATCCGTTAACAAGTATACTACTTATTCCATTTGCAATTCCATTCTTTTGCGTAAATTCTAATTCTTGAATACCAATTGTAATGTTTTTAACAAATTCAGACATATTAATGGCGTCTTTACAAGTCTCATTTAAAAAGATATTCAAATTAAATTGCGGTTTATTAATTGTTGTATAACTCGGTTTTTGCGCGATTTCGACAATTTTATTTGTTAATTCTCTGTTTTCTTCCAAAAGTTGCATAATTAACTTACGGTCATTCGCTGTTTTCGAAATATCGTTATTTTCACTAATATGACTTATGATAACATTTGAATTATTATCGATATCATTTTCAATATCCTTCGTGTGCGAGACCATACATTTTTTTTTATGGTAAGACAAGCTAGACCGATGTTTGTAACTCTTACCACATTCGCAATCAAATCTTTTTGGGGATTTTTTGTTAGGATTTGTTAGGATTTTATGTTTACGGGTTAAATTATGTTTGTTGAAATCTTTGAGATTACACGTTACATAATCACAAATTTCACAGCAATATTTTTTGGGGATTTTTGGGGATTTTTTCATTAGTATATAATCCTAACAAAAAAATCCCCTAAATCGTTTTTACAAAATTTAAAATATTTTCAAAAAAAATTTATGCTAACAAAATAGAAAATTATATTTAGTGTTTACACTTTATGTGACCATAAGATATTTTTCATATTTTTTCGTAAAATAACAAAAAAAAAATTGGTGAAAGTGGACAAAAAAAATGTCCATTTTCGAGAATTTTCAGATTAGGTTTTCAAAAAGCGAAAAAATTTAAAAATTTCCCTACACCCCCTACAAAAATCACATATTTTTGATATATAATATTTTGAAAATTACCTACATATGTAGTATCCGTAATTTTTGTTACATTACGAAAATTTATCCTGAACTTTTTGAATAAGTTCATTATTATAAATTAATTTTCCAGTGGGCTTGTAACTATTAATAGATGTATATTCTTTGCTATTTTTCTTAGCCGTTTCGGGTTCAGATCCACGTTTTCCTCTATTAACTAATAAACCACCAACAGTATTTTCTTCTTTTTTGTTACCCTTTTTAATTTCATTTCCAAATCCATCAATATTTTTACCAGTTTGTTTTTTGAATTCGGATCTAACATACCCTGGAATGTAATGTTTCCAAGAAATAAATAATAAATTTGGATGAGTGTACTTAACATTAAAACCATTTTCTTTTAATTCATTAATAACATATACAACACACGATGGTGCGTCATATTTTGGTGCTCCTAAAATTACCTCTGGTATTACAAACCAACAAAACTGATTACTGTTATTTTGTCTAGATGTTACTTTAATTCGTGTATGTATTCGAGTTAAAACCATTTTGTATGTTTTTAATTTTAATAAGTCTGATTGGTGTTTTGTTTCGTATAAATCATCCATATTTAGTTTATTTACTTCTTCAACATCATTTCGATTGTTAAATATATTTTCCATTAATACTCTTTAATTATAAAAAAACAAAGAGAAATAAATTTAAAAAATAAAAATTTCTTAATATAAATGAAAAATATAAAACATATAGTATTATCTGGCGGCGGCTTTGCTGGTGTTATTGAATATGGAATTATAAAACATTTAATGACCAATAAACAAATTGATATGGATAGTATAACATCAATATACGGCACATCTATTGGATCTTGGTTAGCTGTTTGTTTTTCACTAAATTACGATATGCAAACATTAGATGATTATATTATAAAACGTCCGTGGGATAAAATAGTTACAGTTTCACATGAAAACATATTTGATATATTTTCAAATAAAGGAATCTTTAATGAAGAATTAATTAAAAAAAGTTTCAAACCGTTATTCGAAGCTAAAAATATTGATATCAACATTACTATGAAGGAATTTTATGAAACAACAAATAAAAAATTATATTTTTACAGCACAAATTTAAATTCGTTTTCTATTAAGGAATTATCGTATGAAGAAACACCTAATTTACCTGTCTACAAAGCCGTAACAATGAGTTGTGCAATACCAATTTTGTTTGCACCAGTGCAATATGAAAATAATATATTTCTAGATGGTGGTTTTATGAATAACTATCCATTACAAAACTGTGTAGAGAGAAATCCTGATGAAGTAGACAATATAATTGGAATTCGTTTTTCACACAATTTTATAGAACATAACACTCACGATATATCTTTAAAAACAGATTTTATAACATACTTATTAGCTCTTATACGTAGTATATTGTCTAAATTATCAAATGACAATAAAGAAGTGTATAAAATAAAAAATGAAATAATGATTCCAATTGATAAAGAGGAATTAAATGTAAAAAATTTTAGTGCTCTCTTATCATCTATCGAAGAAAAACAAAAATTAATTAATATTGGTATTGAATACTGTCGCGTGTTTTTAAATTATAATGATGAATGCCAGTAATCTATTGACAAATATTTTTTATCGTAATTGTATACCTTTGACAATTCATTGTATTTTTGTTCTAAAAATTCTGGTGTTAATTCAGAAACATCATTTATAACAAGCATTGTTGCATCTGGAAAATCTCTTTCAATATAATATTTTTTCAATATAATTGGAATGCTATTTGCGGCGTATGTTTCCCAAAAACGATGAGTATCAATCCCATTACCTCTCGGACAAAATACAAATTTGCTTTCGGCAATTATGTCTATGTAATTGTCCCAACTAGTTCTAGGAAAGGTTTTATAACCCATATCTATTAATGTTTTTAACATCATTGGTCGTGAGGGATGTGTATTTCCACAATTAATGTATATTAAATGCTTTTTTTTCGGTTTTTGTTGAGATAATTCTAATATTTTTGATACATTTGTTCTTGAAAAAAATATATCTTCTAATCCAATTGGTATGCTTGTTAACTTGGGAAAATCAAAATTAACATTTTGCGCATACCAATGTTTTAAATATGGATTTAATAATATCTCAATATGTGTTGAGTTTACTTCAAAATCACTTAAATGTGTTACTAATGTAAATGGTGTTTTAATATGCGGTAATATTTCTCTTTCAAAATAACGAATATAATCCACTTTGACCATTATATTTTTAACTGTTTTTGTACATTCTTGTATCCATTCTTTGTTTGATTTATTTACAATAATGAATTTATTATTTTCAGTTTGCCATTCTCTCCATCTATGATTATCATCTGTAATAATTGTGTCACAAATCTTCATAACATTTGAAGATAGAAACAACGCATTTTCATCTAGGTTTTTCATTTATTTTTCATTATACTGTTAATTTTATATTAAAACTAACACTATAAATAGATATAAGAAATATAAAAAATATAATGAAAATAAGTACTGTTTTAACATCATGTAATTTAGTTTCTTTGTATTGTGATTTTATTCCTTATTTTATATCATCTTGGAAAAAATTATACCCAACAGTCAATATCATTATTGTTCTTATATGTGATGAAATTCCAGATAAATTTAAAATTTATTCGAAATATATTCGTGCATTCAAACCGATTAAAGGTATTTCCACAGCGTTTACATCTCAATACGTTAGAATTCTATATCCGGCAATTATGGATTGTAAAGATGCTGTAGTAATTACTGATATTGATATAATTCCAACTAATAAAAATTATTTTATTAAACCATTATTAAATATACCTGATAATACATTTGTCTCGTATCAAACAGATAAATTAAAAAAAGAACAACAAATGTATATGCTTTGTTATTGTATAGCAAACAGTGAAATATGGAAAGATGTTATGAAAATAAATAATCCTACAGACCTATGTAAAAGAATAGAAGATGTTTATAAAAGTATAAATTATGTTGATGGACACGGAAACAATGGTTGGAACACTGATCAAAAGCACTTGTATAAATATATCAATGAATGGAAGGATAATCTCAACAAAGATGGTGACAATAATACATTTATAGAGTTATCAGTCGAAGAAACAAAATATAGTAGATTATCGCGAAAAAATATTATCGATTTTTATAAAGAATTTGATAAGAAAGATCCTGCACAATTAAATGATGAATTAATAGTGAAAATGTCAAAAGGCGAATATTCTGATTATCATTGTTATCGTCCGTATCAGCAATATAAATTACTTAATGATAAGATATTAGATATCTTGTAATTTATAATGCGGTTTCAACAAATTTGGTTAAGTTTTCGATGGTAGGTTTAGCATCAAAATCAATTATTTGATCATTCTTTAACATTTTAATAGTAGGATAACCGTCTATTTTATATTTGTCGCACATTTTTTCATTTTTATCGCAATCATATTCTTTGCATAAAATTTTATGGTTATTTACAAATTGTCCATCGTATTGTTCCTTAAATTTATCCCAATGGGGTGTCGCTTTTTTACAATGCGGACACCATTGTGTAAAGAAAAACATAATTTCTGCTTCTTCTCCATCTCCTTCTTTCGGAACAAATTCCTTATTAGCAACAAAATTCGGGTTTAACTTCGGCTGTATCTGCGTTTTGTAAATATATACGGATATGCCAATAAAAAACAAGAAAACAACTAAGATTATTACTGTTTTTTGGTCAGGCGTAAAACGTGTTAAATTTGATTTAAGATTATCTAGCATTTGCATTTGTAATTAATATATATTATTATGTAATACTTAATCATAAAACATTTAACGAATTCAATTAAAGTTTGTTCTAAATATTATTGTATAAGATGATTGTTCGTACTTTTGATAATAGAATAATAGAAATTAATCGTTGTGATTATAACAATGATGAAGAATACTATTGCGATATTGCGTATTATGTTTATAACATTAAATTTTCAAAAAATAATGAAACTATGGAAAAAATAACAGATTTGTTTAAAAAAAAATCTAATAATACTGTAAGTAAATGAGTAAAACAAGAAAAACAAGTAAAATAAGGAAATCAAAAACAAGAAAAAATAATAAAAAGCGACGCGTATTTACTAAAAAACATTATAATAGTGGTGATGGTATGCTTACAGCAGTTTGGGGGCCAAGTTTGTGGCACTCACTACATACGATGAGTTTTAATTATCCTGTAAATCCTACTGCTGATGATAAGAAACATTATCGTGATTTTATATTGAAACTTCAATACGTGTTGCCTTGTAAATACTGTAGAATTAATTTAAAACAAAATTTTAAGATGATGCCGTTAAAAGCGTGTCATTTAAAAAATCGTGAAGTGTTTTCGCGTTACGTATATGAATTACACGAACTAGTAAATAAAAAATTAAAGAAAAAATCAGGATTATCCTTTTGCGATGTTCGTGAGCGATACGAACATTTTAGGGCTCGTTGCAGTAAAGACGAAATCAAAAAACGTTTATTTAAATTCAAAAAAACGCGTAAAAATCGCAAAGGAAAGAATAGCGAAGATGGTTGCACTGAACCATTATATGGTAAGAAATCCAAATGTATGATTAAAATTGTTCCCAAAGAAACAAAAGGAAATACTTTTCAAATGGATAAACAGTGTAAATGTATTAAGAAAAAATAAAACACGAATGTAAGTGTTTTATTTTTTATTTAATGAATGTACTCCCCCACGCGCTTTCTCGGTGGTGGTGGTGGCGGCACTTCCATAGACGTACCTACCACCTCAAAATTTGGCCTTTGACGCGTGGAAACCCCGGGCCCCTGGCCGAGTGACCGACCACTTTGTGCCCACGTTCTGCTTCCTGCATTCCTAACGTCTTGTCGATTGCGATAAATAGTATCACGACGTTGGGTGTACCCCTCACCAAACCTACCTTCAGTTGAATTTCCAAAATTACCTCCCCGCCACCGGCGTGTTTTGTTTAAACGTTTGCGATTTACTTTACGAGAGTGTTTCTTTAATTTTTTATGGTGTCCTCTCGCTTTGGTTCTTCGTTTTCCTTTGCCTTTGCCTCTGCTCTTTCCTTTACCTTTTCTGTGTTTTCGTGTTCTTTTTCTAGGTCCTTCCGCATCAGAATGATAATCTTCAAATCCTTTGAAAAAACTGGCAGTTTCATCAAGCGCCGGTCCATATACGTCAGCTCTTGATAAAGGAGGGGTAGGATTATTTCTTATGCTAGCTCTGCTTGAAACAACAGAATAAGCATATTGCGAAACATCAAAGCTAATCGCTTTTTCAAACATAATATTGACGCGTTCAACGCTGTCTACTCTAGCAGCTCGGCGTTTTCCACCGTATATTTCCATTAATGCTTGGCATATGTTGGCTTGGAATTTATTATATTTTGTTTTGGTTCCTCCAGCTAATTTAGATATAAACTCAGATAATCTGTCTTTTAATTGCTTTTTGTGTCTTTGTAATGCAGCTAATTTTACGCGTGCTTCTACAATATTTCTATCTCTAGCATCACTTACACCTTGTCTTAATGATGACAGTCTTGATAATACATTTTCAGCATCATCAATAACACTATCAATTGACGCTTTAACACCTTTACCTCTTCTAATAACAGCCAAAGGATAAATCGTGTAAAATAAATTTAGCAACGGACCCGACATTCTACTTAATGAGCTACCTAAGCTAAAAACAAAATCTTTTGTTCCTGATATTACACTGCACGCAGCATTAAAAGTTCTAGAAGTTAAACTAGCAGCAGGTCTAATTGATACAGCTGTTTCAGAAACAGCTGATGCAAATACTTCTAATGCTGCAGGTGTGACTCCAGCACCTCGTAAAAATGAGTAAAAAGCGTTGCATCCTCCTCCTAATAAAAGCATCGCAAGAAAATGCGATAAATAAGAGAACGGCGGCAAACATTTTTCTTCACGGGAATGCGCATCAAACCAAATTTCTTTGGCTAATTCAGCCGTAGGTGGGACCGCACTATATGTTCTTGCCACAGCACTGCTATTGGATTTGGGTTTAGGAAGCGAGGGAGGTGGTCGCGCAGGTGACGGTGGTGCCATAGAGAGTGAACCTAACTCAGCTAAAGACATTGGAGGTACTCCTGGAGGACTTACTGGACTATTTCTTGGAGAACGCTCGCGATGAGAATTATAAAACCATCCATATTCATCGGCCCAGGCAACTACACCATTCCAACTTGGACGTTTGGGTAAGGTATTCATTTCCTTTCTTTCTTGCTTGGTTGAACTATATGAATCTAATATTAAATCGACGAAACTTTTAATAGTGACACCATTTTGTGATCTCCATTCACTATCTAATAAATTTTCTTTGATATGATATTCATCTTCTGTCATTGTGTTAATATATATATTAAAGTATAGATAAAAATATATATATTTCCAATTACATAGCGAATGTGCTAAAATCTGCTAATACAGGTCGCGGAAGTTTGTCGCTTGCACTCGCATTATAGTTGGGAACCTTTTTGCATTCGAACGCGGGTTCGGGACATCTAGCGCACGGAGGGCACGGAGGACATTCCTTTTTATCATCACCGCAGTTGGTTGTGGATGGGCAAGCAGGGCATACAGGAGGAACAACTTGAGATTTTAATATGTATTTATCCTCATCGCCCTTAGCGATGTTGTCTTTAGAAACACCAAGAGGTTCTTTTTTGTTGGCATTTTCTAAGGGTTCAATTAATCTAGATGCTAAATTGCAAAAAATTAATGAAGCAAGAAGAATAAAGAATATGTGATATCCAGATAATTTTAATTTCATCGTGTTGTAAGTATATATATAGTATGTTAAAAAAAACTAAAAACAAAAATAAAAATTGATTTCTTAATTAATATTATTCACACTATAAATTACAAAGACACATATAATGGCTGTTCTACAACCGTATTACAATGAAGATCCAGAACTTGTAGAAGCTGGTATTGATGAGGCTGGAAGAGGGCCTATGTTTGGTAGGGTTTATGTTGCCGCCGCAGTATTACCTAAAGATACTAACGAAGCAATTTATAATCATTCCCTTATGAAAGATAGTAAACGTTTCTATTCTAGACGACGAATTCGTGAAGCATATGATTATATTAAAGAAAACGCAGTGTCATACTGTGTAGCTTACGAAGAAGCGGAAAGCATTGACAGAATTAATATTCGTCAAGCAGTTCTTCAAGGAATGCATAATTCAATTGACGGACTTAAGATTAAACCTGGTTTACTTCTAGTAGATGGCAATGATTTTAAACCATATGTGAAATTTAAAGATGACGTGTGGGAACAAATCCCTCACATTTGTATTAAAGGTGGAGACAACAAATATACTTCTATTGCTGCCGCATCTATTTTGGCAAAAGTTGAACGTGATGAGTGGATTGATAAAATGTGTGATGAAAATCCCGAATTGGATGAACTATATGGTATTCGCTCTAATAAAGGTTATGGATCAAAAAATCATATGGAAGCTATTGCCAAAAATGGTATATCTAAATGGCATCGCCGTTCTTATGGTATCTGCAAAAATTTCCAATAAAATTGAATTTAATAATTGATTTAAACATTTTTTATATAAATGTTTAAAGTAAAAGTAATTAAATAATGAGAGTACTTGTATTTGATACTGAAACAACCGGATTACCAAAAAAAAGATATGCAAAAATATCAGATAGTGAAAATTGGCCACATATTATACAATTAAGTTATGTAATCTTTGATAGTGAAACAGACACAATAACAGTAGAAGGTGATCATATAATAAAACTATCGGACGATATTGAAATACCTGAATCTAGCGTAAAGATTCATGGTATTACGCGCGAAATTTCCAAAACACAAGGAATATCAATCACGCGAGCAATTGGATATTTTATGGTTGCGTATGCTAATTCTGATGTTGTAGTGGCTCACAATACTCAATTTGATAAAGATATGATTAATGCTGAATGCTATCGTAATAAAATCAAACTTGGTTTTCAAATAAAACCAGTAATGTCATTTATGGATACAATGAAGATGGGTAAAGAAGTATGCAATATTCGTATGCAACACAAACTAACAGGAGAGATTTATATTAAACCGCCAAAACTTACTGAGCTTTATCAAAAACTCTTTGATGTGGATGCGAAAAATTTGCATAATTCCTTCATTGATGTGCTTGTTTGTCTACGATGTTATGCAAAACTATCTACATTAATAGATAGAGATATATATGATACGTGTCCACAACTAAAGATTTTGTTGGATGAGTATGTAAATTAAAATAATAAAATATTTGAATATTTATACGAAGTAAATATTCAAATGAAGGAAAAATATTTAAATTGTGTTTCATTTATTTCCGTTATTACGATGATTATATGTGTTTCGATGTTGGTATATATTTTTTTACAAGACTATTACTTTGTAGAAACAAACATTTTTAATATGGAATGTCCTAATAATTTTATAAATGTAAGCTTTACTAATTATGATTCGCCCAGTTATATTTTTGATGAACAATATTTTAGTATAGAACGCGATACAGTAAGTGAATTTGTAGAAAACGATAATACTGACACATTTTTTAAATATATTTCAGAAGGTTTCGATTGTGATGAATTTGGTATTATATTATTGGCAAATATAATACGATTTGGTTATAATTGTAATATGAATAAACGGTTTGCATTTGGATTAATAACAGGAAAACCTTATGAAGGCCCATCATTACATTTAATTAATTTTTTTATTGATAAGAATCTAACATATTGGTGTCTTGAACCACAAAATGATAATATAATTCAATGCAATAATATGATGATGGATTTTCAATTTCTTATTATTTAAGAACTGCAAGTTTCACAAGGCCCTTCCTCTTCCTCCTCCACATTATTTTCAACGGTGGCGTCATCTTTTTTACTAGGATCTATCGTGAATTGCTGCGGTGCGGCTCTAGGTTTACGTCGAAGATAATAGATTGCAGTTTTCAAACCTTTCTCCCAACTATAAAAATGCATAGAAGTCAAATTTTTATAATTAGGATCAGATTGCCAAAGATTCAAGCTTTGGCTTTGGCAAATAAATGCGCCACGTTCGCACGCCATATCAATCATATGTTTCATCGGTATTTCCCAAACAATCTTATATTTATTACGAATGTGTTGAGGAATCGAAGTAATGTGTTGAATACTGCCGTTATGTTCAATAACGGAATTTTTAATATCCTCAGTCCACATACCAATGCTAAGCAATTCTCTAATCATATATTTATTGGCAATGATGTAGTCTCCTGCAATGGTTCTACGCGTGTATACGTTGTTAGTAAATGGTTCAAAACATTCATTATTCCCTAAGATTTGACTAGTACTAGCAGTAGGCATTGGCGCAACTAAAAGCGAATTACGTAATCCAGTTGCTTTAATTTTTGCTTTTAACGCATTCCAATCATATCGTTTTACCGGATTAATATTCCACATATCAAATTGAAGAATCCCTTTAGATGTGGGTGATCCTTCAAATGTTTCATAACTACCTTCTTCTTGAGCAATCTCATTTGAAGATTCCAATGCACCGTGATAAATGGTTTCAAAAATATTACGGTTAACAATACGAGCTTCATCACTATGGTATGCAATATCAAGCATCGCAAAGACATCGGCCAATCCTTGAACTCCAATTCCGATTGGTCTATGGCGAAAATTACTTTTTTTGGTTTTTTCAGTCGGATAAAAATTACAATCAATAATCTTATTAAGATTTCTGGTTATAACCTTTGAAACTTCGTGCAATTTATCATATAAAAATTCAGATTTTGGTGCGGCAAATTTCATAAATTCATCGTGACCACCAATATAACGGTTATTTATGTAAATTTGAGGAACACTGTGTATGTCTTTATTTTGTTCTTTACTAATTTGCTCATAGAACGCTTCTTTCTTTTCTGTGTCATCAAGATTCACCTCCTGATATGTAATAGATCTGTCAGACAAATATGTTTTTACTTTTGTGCAATAATTACATTTGGTTTTCGAATAAATACGAATAACTGCGTCTGGTAATGTTGATGGGATCGGTTTGACAAATTTTGAAAGTCCAATTGATGCAAGATTACATACAGCGGTTTCAGTATCATCGCTGTATTCTATAATTTCAGTACATAGATTACTACTTTTAATAACACCTAAATTTTTCTGATTACTTTTCTGATTTGATGCGTCTTTAAATAGAAGATATGGATTTCCTGTTTCAATTTGGCTGTCAAGAACTTTGAACCACAAATCACGTGCATTAATTGTTTTACGACCTTTACCAGCTTTTTCATACGCAATGTATTTCTCGTTAAATTCTTTACCATAAACATCTGCGAGACCA